>MDSZ01161971.1_pt1 | contig 16721 bp, 13 predicted proteins | sample 811201 | NCBI WGS metagenome assembly MDSZ01 (sample SAMN05326647, study PRJNA326480) | marine metagenome | isolation source: seawater | place: Indian Ocean: North | collected 2010
GACCGAACCATCTGGTAGGAAAATTTCCTCTACAGTTCCCGCTTGCAAATTTTCAACTTGATCGTCTTCAAGTGTATATGCAGCCATTCTTAGTCCGTCAACGTAAGGGAATGTGAACATTAGAGAAACACTCGTCATGTTTGTCACATTTAGGGCAACGGTGAAGTTAGATAGGCCAGAGTTTGGCAGTTGGTTGAATCTAGCGTTGTGAGATTCTCCTTCCTTGGTGAACATGGAAATCTCTAGATTATTTGTTGCCGAAACAGGCACTTCTCTACAATCGTTACTAGCCAAGAGGTTGGTACAATCCCTTTCATCAGGGTGACCTGTTGGAATCAAATCGACCTCGTCTAGACCAATTCCTTCCTCGACATATTCCATATCATTCCAATCGACTCCGCCTCTGTGAGGTACACCCTCTCTTACTCCGATTCGGGTGTACATGTCGGCAATACACTGTGGTCCGACTTCTCTTACCGCCTCTCTTTCATCGGTTGAAATCCATGAATTGTTGCCGCCTGGGACTCCGTCGAATAGGCTGTCGATATTTGTTCGAACTACCGAGGCCCTAGATTCGTTTACCCAGGAATTGCCGTTGACATCTGCGGTTGCCCAATCATCCTTGATATTGATATCAAAAAGGGCGTGATTGTATTCAAACAGATCTTCGAAACTGTATCCTGAACAGTCGACGTCCATGTTTTGTTGTCGTCCTTCGGTTTCACCGGATGCCGACATAGAAATGGACATTGTCGACATCAGAACTGCTAGCATCAGGGCCGTTACTCTTCCCTTCATGTTCTGCCCGTAGGGCAGACTACTCTTAGTGTGTTCCTATCCAAGTTAGGGTTCTATGCGTTCCATGCGACGAATCAGTAGATGCGCAGGGAGAATTGACCAAACAATTGCAGCGAGACTGATCCACACAGGATTTGTACCTCGGTCAATACCGTCAACTTGCATTTCGAGAAGGTGATGATACATGCCATTTGGAGAAAACAAGTCAACATTCGCTTTGACTTGTTTGAAATCTTCAGAATCGAGGTTTTCAACCCCAACTCCTAGCAGTCCTGCTACAACTGTTGGAATGATTAGCCAGAAAAAGACAAAGATCATCCAAACTCCAATTCCTGTAGCTATCGATGAACCCATATCTTTGGTCCATGTTGAAGCAAGCAATTGAATCGCAGTCCACCAAAACAAGAACAGTGCAGTTGCAAAAATATGTACGAACAATTCTGCTAAACTAGGGAGGTCTCCGATATAGTACCAGATAATCAATATCGAAATGAGATTCAACAGTGTTACTGGTACAAGAATAACCGCCCAGTGTCCCAATAGCATCGACATTGCATATTGTCTTCTAGGAATCGGTTGAGTCAACTTGACTTCGAGAACTCCGCTCAATCTGTCTCTACTAACGCCATCGAATGAGATGATTACTGCGCTCATGCTTGCGGTAAATACAGCAGCAACAGTTGATACATACATTAGGTCATAAGCAGAATCTGCATCCAATTCTACCGGTAAAACCGCTAATGGATTTGATAATCCCCAACTTGCCAAAATGATTGACAGCGTTAGTAATGGCCATATTACCAACATTCTGCCTGCGCGCATGCGTTCGCGCATAATCGAGAGGCTTAGATCTAGAGTTCTCACTCTTCTTCACCTCCATGACTCTTGAATGGTAACATTGCGTCATTTTCCAATTCGAGTGATATATCATCTGGATCGATACCGGTTGCAGCACAAATCATCTCAACGAGATCAGAGTCTTCACCGATTTCTAATTCATCTCGAACCTCTGAAAGGTCACCTTCGATGAGCAATTGTCCGTGGTGAAGCAATGCAACTTTGTCAATAATCTCAGCGAGACCTGCTACTTGATGCGATGATATCACAATTGCAACACCTTTGGCTGCTAAGTCAGAAAGTAGATTGCAAAATGCTCGCTGTGCAAGAGGGTCTAAACCATTGAGAGGTTCATCCATTACCAAAATCTGTGGTTCTCCTAGCAATGCACAAGCTAGCGTTAATCTCTGACGCATGCCTTGTGAGAGATGGTCGAGAATTGTCTCGGATTTGTTTCGTAATCCGACCTTTGCGAGCAGTGAATCGACATCGATTTCATCATCTCGCATTGAAGCGATCATCGATAGAGTAGAATGAACGCTCATTCTTCCTTCCCATCGAACTTGTTCAGGCATATGGCCAATATTTTGGCGACGTGCAGAAGCGCTCTTGGATAATCCATCTGCATCATACAATCCACTAATCACTCTGAGCAATGTTGTTTTTCCTGCGCCATTTGCTCCTATCAGGCCGAGAATCTTTCCTGGTTGTATGTCGAGGTTGATAGAATGGATACCGGGGCCCTCTCTTTTTGCCCAAGGCTTGCGAGAGGAATGGTCTCTGACTTTGTGACGGTGAGTCACTTCGCTAAGTCGGAGCAACGGTTCCATCAATCCCGAGTGATGCTTTCACCCATTACAATGTGCCGCATGAATGGTATTGCGAGGGTTGGACTTATGCATGGTGCAATCTACGCCGGACTGTGATAACCGCCATTTTGACATCGCTGGCAATGGCCATAGCGTTGTTTTTTGGTTTGAAATGGCGTTCTGAAGAGTTTGATGTTACTACTATGGTAGGACTTTCGGTAGGAATTTTACTACTCTGGATTATTCCTTATGGAATTTTGACCTTGATACCTCTAGCAATATTGGTATCAATCATTTCGCCTGCCGGGCGAGAGGAATGGAAAAGATTCAGCACTCGCAGGGTTGCTGTGGCAATATCCTTGCTGTTGATATTGAATCTATCTTCACTGAGTTCGGTATCTACTCCAGTTGGAAATGAAGAATGGGATTTAATCGCTACTGAGAATCCATATGCTTCTGCTTGGCCAGCAAGTGAACAATGGACATGGACTCATTCTCAAGCGGTAATCAGTGTACTAAATCTTCGTAGTCCACATACTTGGTCTGCATGGGGGCAAGCATCATCTTCAATTGAATTGGGGATACTATTGGGTATGCATAATGATCGAATGCGTCAATCAATCGAGACCATGAATGAAAACTTTGGTACATCAATTCCTCCGGAATCATTTACTTTACATGAAGTAGAAACAGAAGGAAGCCACACTTATGGTGAGCTGGATTTACACATTGCAAGGTTCGAACTCAAAATGGATGGTTTTGATTTTAGTTTTGCAGATGTTTTGGTAGTTGGGATATCCAGTTTTGGAGGCGAGTTAACCATCCTGTCAATCACGAGGCCGGTGGGCTCAACACAAGGCGATGTGTTCGAAGAAGCAATTGTGCTTCAGTACCTTGAATCACAATAGTTCTACAATTTTTAGGGGTCCCTAAATTATATGTAGGACCGACTTTTCGGGTGCCCTAAAGGTGAACTAATATGAAGCCGAAATACGCAAAATCTGTATTGATGATGATTCTAATGCTATGTGCATCTCTAGCGGGATGTTTAGACGCAGAAGAAGAAGAAGAAGTGAAAGAAGAAACTAGTCCGGATTGGCTAGATGCCTCAGATGCAGGGTATACCTATGCATCTAATGTTGACAATCATCGTTCGTTGATGAAGGATCTATGTGATATCAAGTCAGCAGCTAGCTCAGATGGTGGTTATGACTTTGCTACAGCAAAGGACATCTACATGAATGGTAAGAATGCTGAGAAGGATGACGGCTCATTCCGAACATTACATGGCTTTGCTTCTGCTACTGGTAAGAATCATGGATATGATTCCTACTATGGTGCTGATGGATCCGTTGACGCCCACATTATGGCGGCTTTGGATGGAACAGGTGACTTCGAAGGTACCTCTGACACAGTTCGTTACCAAGGAATTGCTAAGCTAACTGTGAACATGGGAATGGTCGCATACACAATTCATGAGTTAAACTCCGCAATTTCCAAGGCAGATGCAGGTAATGTCGACAACGACTCTGGAGCTCCACACAACTGGGACGAAGGCTGGGCATTCTTCCATGGCCCAGATGAGGATTGGGGATGTTCTCCAGCATATGTGATGAAGAAGAGAGCTGCTGATTTCGGTACAGAAACCGACGGAGTGTCTAATGCATTATCTGCTACTGAAGCAGCAATGGTAGACGGACTTACAGCTCTACAGGCAGAAGACCAAGAAGGTTACACTGGTGCAGCAGACACAGTTGTCAAGAATTTAATCATCACCTACTCCCAAGCCACATTGAAGTATACTGCAAAGATGGATTCGAATGAATCTGCTGAGAAGTATCAAGCAGAAGGTTATGCTTTCTGGAAGGCTATTGAGGCTTATTCTGCACAATACACAGATGGCTGTTACAACACAGTAACTCATGTAGTAGACCTGATCGGAGATTATGATGCAGCAGCATGCGATGAATACCAGTATTATGAGAACATGTCGACCCCTGGTGGAGGCACATACACTGGATGTTACAACATGGCAACTCATCAGACTACTGATGACGATGAAAATTCATGTAACAATGGATACAGTAATGCTACATTCATGGATATGTATGGTGCGCAGAAGATCAATGAGATTCTGAATCTTCAGGACTCAAGTCAGCTTGGGACCTCTTACGATATTGCTCCACATTTGGAACATGTTTGGAGTCATTACGGAATTACCTCTGAAGACATTGGAACATACAGCTAAACAAGAATATTGATTCGAGTATAGGTGCTAAGTATGAGTGATAGAGTTAGTATTGCCATCATTATGGCAATACTAACCATTACAGGGTTCTTAGCAGGTTGTATTGATGCCGGCAGTGATGATGATTCAATTGAACAGATATCATCATTGCCGGCATCTGATGGCGGATATGAATATGCATCAAATGTTGATGATCAACGAATGCTAATTCAAGATGTATGTGAAGTTAAGCAATTGACAACAACTCACAATTGGACCGCTATTAACGACATATATGTTGAAGGCGCGAATTCGAAGAATAGTGATGGTAGTAATCGGACTTTGGAAAGTTTCGCAAGCAGCAGTGGAAAGTTTCACGGATTAGACACATATTATGATACAACTGCTCCTCTTAATGAATATGTAACTTCAGCTCTAGAGGGTTCCGGAATTTTCCAAAATGCCAGTAATTCAATGCGAGAACAGGCCATAGAGGTAGGGTTCCAAGATCAGATAATGGTTGCTCATGCTATACATAAGTTGAATGCAGCAATTATCAAAGCTGAAGCAGGTAATTGGGACATAAATTCTGGTGCTGTGCATGCATGGGATGAAGCTTGGGCTTTCTATCATGGACTAGAATCTAATTCTTCATGTTCGCCTTACGATACAGGTGTTCAACTTGCTACAAGTTTTGGAACTATTGATTCAGATGGCAATAGCGCTGCTAATCTAGCAATTCTTCAAGCAATGAATGATGGCAAGACAGCACTTCTGATAAAAGATGTAGAGTCTGCAAAAACGGCTAGAGATCAAGTTTTGAAAAACTTGGTAGTTATTTATTCTCAAGCATCGATACATAGTGGTTTCAAGATGTCGAGCGCAACAACTCTCGAAGATGCTCAAAAATTCCAAGTAGAAGGCAATTCATTCTGGAGAATAATTGAATCTATAATTGCAGATGAGAGTGTGGCTGATATTAGAAATTACAAGTGCTATGCCAACGACAATAGCATTGTTGCTGAAGATTTTGCAACGTGTGACTTGTATACATTTGTAGATAATCATACTCTAGATGATGGCCAGGACCTTTGCTATAACCAGTATTCTCATCTTACTACTAACGATGATAATGAAACATGCTCACAATATATTTTCATCAATGATTATACAAAAAATGATGGAGAAAGTTATTGTTTCAATTCAGTAATGAATTCCATAATCAATGATAGCAAGGATATATGTAATTCTTACCAGTATTATGAAAATTATACTTGGGGCAATTCAACATTTACTGGATGCTACAATATAATTACACATGTTGCCGAATCAAACATTTCTCAAGAGGTGTGCGAGGCATTCATCTATTTCGATAATTATGGGGCAACTGTAACTGATATTTGTTACAATATGGCTACTTTATTGTCCCAAGAGAATGCTTCATACGAAGAATGCTCAGCATATTCCTATGTTGAAAATTTTGGTGCAACTACATTTACTGGGTGTTACAACTCAATATCTTATAATGTCATTTTAGATCTACAATCTTGTGATTTTAATTTTGTAGGACTCTTTGGAGTTAGTGAGATAAATGCTGTATATGATTTTGACAATTTACCCGTATACGGATTCAATTATTCACAGATAATTCATGAAGCTTTAGAAGTAGCTTGGAATGCTTTAGGAATAGATGTTTACACCGAAATAGGAGACTTATTTGATCCTCCTCCACAATGATGGGGAACCAACCAACGTCGGCGGGTGGCATCGCCCATGTCACCCGTCGGCACCACTGGGGTAAAATTATGAAAAGATATTCAATACCAGGGCGTCAATGTAAAAAATACAAGCAAAGTCGAGGTTAAATGAGGCCTCGACTTTAGGTCAAGTTAGATATTGCTGAGGGTTAAAATGGTCGATGCATTGTTGCAACTAAGGTCCCTTGCAGTTGGGTTTAAATCAGATTTAATATCAAATCTGAATATTGAAGTATTCCCTGGAGATATTATTGCGATAACTGGAGATTCAGGACTTGGAAAAACCACTCTCTTGCGCGTGATTGCAGGATTGATTAGTCCTAGATCTGGAGAAGTTATTCGCAATACTAATCCTCGAGGGGGTATAGGATACATCCCACAACGATTAGGTTTGGTAAGACACGCTAGTGTTTATCACAATGTAGATTTAGGCGCCCGGGCAGGAGTGCCAATAAGATGCGATGAAGGATCTAAACTTAGTTGGTCAAAAAGACGTTCTATAAGAGTCAAAGATGCAGTGGAAGCCCTTGGTATCTCTGAAAAATTACATGAACCAATTCGTAGATTATCGGGCGGACAGCAAAGAAGGGTTGCGACTGCACGTACATTAGCACAAAGACCTAAACTGATACTTGCGGATGAATTCCTTTCAGAATTAGATGACAACAATATCGATCAAATTGTCGAAGTATTTCATAATCTTGTAAAAGATAATTCTGCAGCAATCTTACTAGTAGAACACGATCTAGAAAGAGCAAAAAAGATCTCAAACCGCATGTTTGTATTATCTTCAGGTACATTAGTTGAAGTTGATCGAGGTGGTTTGAGTGAATAGAGGTAAATTACGGCTTTACTCTGCCATGCTTGTACTTTTGTTATTTTGTATAGTTATCTTTGTAGATTTAGCTGATGGAGATTGGGGTAATCTTGATGGCGGTCTAGATAATTTAGTAGTGTTTTGGAATGAGTCTCTATGGCCCCCTGACTGGAGTATGTTAGAAGAGCAATCTTATCCAGTTTGTGAATCAAGTATTGGCTTTTTTTGTTCAAAAGCATATCTTGGAATGTTAGAGACTTTGAAAATGGCATTTGTTGCAACTATTCTAGGTTTCTTCGGAGCAATATTGCTTTCTCCATTAGCAGCAAACAATCTGACATCTCCATATGTTTACATTCCTGTAAGAATATTCTTCTCATTAACTCGAAGCCTTCCCAGTATAATTTGGGCAATTCTTCTAGTTGTTGTTGTCGGTTTGGGGCCAGTAGCAGGCGTACTTGCTATGACATTCTATACGATTGGTTATCTTGGTAAATTGCAATATGAAGAGGTTGAAGGAATGCATAACGAGCCATTGGAAGCTACACGTGCTATGGGTTTATCTCATCCAGAAATTGTTTTAGGTGTTGTAATTCCAGAAGCCGGAAACACACTTCTTTCTCAATTGTTATTCATGTTTGAATATAATGTCCGTCATGGTACAGTACTTGGATTGGTAGGGGCTGGTGGTATAGGATATTACTTGAATTACTATTTGGGATTCCTTCAATACGACAAAGTGATGGCATTCTTAGTAGTAATATTTGTAGTAGTAGTAATTATTGATCTCATATCGATGTTCCTTCGATCGTTTGTGACAGATGAGGGAGATATTCACCGATCATCGTGGTTTACAGTTTTGTTGCCACCTTCCATGGCAAAAAAATAAACTGGGAAGGACTGAATTGAGTTATTTATCAGTAATACTGTAGATTGCACCAGTCCAGGTAAGAATCAGTAATTCGTCATTTAATCCTCGTCCAAAGCCTACAATTAGTAACTCAACAGACAAAATGGGTTCAGCGTGCCAGCTATCTTCAATTTGTTTACTTAACCAAATTTGGCCACTACAAAAGTCACCAAATAAATATCCTTCAGAGATATTTTTTGGGCCCCAGTTCATCCATTCTCCTCCTGAGATTGAGCATTCTTCACCATGAGGATATTCGATTACAGGGTCAGTAAATCCTTCTGGAGTTTCTGAAGTTGAGTTATCACATTCAGACTCCGATTGAAAGTCATGTTTACCTTCTCTCTCTGACCAACCGAAGTTTGCCCTTACTCCGAATTCAACTAAGTTAACTTCTTCCCAACATCTCTGGCCTACATCAGCAATCCATAATCTATTTTGAGAGTCCAAATCGAAACGCCATGGGTTTCGTAATCCAGAGTGTAGCATGAAATTTTCATCTCTGATTTCTGAATGGTTTAATATTGGTTCTATGCCACTTTCCAAGTATTGGAAATATTGAATAGATCCTAGCGGAGATGATTCATTTTGTCCATTCTTATCTGGATCATCACGTGAGCCTCCATCGCCAATGCCCCATAGAAACGTATCATTACCAATTGCTAGAATATGTCCACCATTGTGATTTCTGTGTGGTTGAAAGATTTCTCGTAAGATCTTTACAGTATCTAGTTGCATGACTCCATCACTAATACTAACTTCTGCTAGAGTAAGATTAGATTGAGCTTGACCTTCGCAATTTTCTGCTTCAGTATATGACAATAATAACTTGTTAACACCTCTATACCAGTTTCCTGCAAAAGCGAATGAGAGTAAACCTTGTTCATTATGACAGTTAGATATCAGATGACTAACATTTCCAATCTCACGTCTTTCGTCTCCATTCCACGATGATATTGTGCCATTCAAATCAGCGATCCAAATCTCATCAACAAGTGGATGTTGAAGTGTTCTGATAGGCGTTGAAAATCCATCAAGATATAAATTACAATCTAATTCTTCTGAATCAGAAAGACAACCTAAATCGACCTTTTCTGGCCAAAACGGGATTTTTTCCTCTTTCTCTGAATTTGAGTCGAGACACCCAGATAATGAACTACTAAGGATTAGTAAGAAAATTAGTAATGGTTTGATAGTCATTTTACCACACTGACACATTATTCTTCTGAAGTAGATGCGTCAGAATCCGTTTTGCTATTCATTTTCTTGACATAGAAAACAGTTCCAATTATTCCAATTAAAACTATGGCAGCGATTGATTCAGTATTGATCAAGCTATCCTCACTAGTTTTGACAGTAACTTTGTTTGTTTTGGCTTCAAAGTATGCGGTGATTCCAGGAACATCCTCAATCGCGTCACCATAAGTTCCCAAGTGTTCAGTTGTGTTTACTATAGTAATTCCAGGTGTAGATAGAACATCTTCAAGGATTTGTAGGTCATCATCATTACCATTCATTACTTCGAATGCATTTTGAAGATTTTCTACCTCTTCAATTGTGAAATAATCTGGATTATACATAATTGGGTGACTTGGTGCTCTGCCAAATCCTAAGATTTCACCATCTTCAGAGTAGCCTCCCAATGGGTAGAAATCTTCAGTTGAATCGAAGTCTCCTTCAAAGCACCAAGGTTGTGGGTTTTCGCCACAATAATCTGGAACAGTTGGATCTTTGGCAAAGGAGATGTAGTCATTTGCAGTCCCTCCTTCATGTTCAGCAAGGCATCTTAGAGAGCCTTGATACTTGTAGTACTTTGTTCCACTGTCGGGAATACTAGAATCTTCGGAGAAATGATTTCTAACAGTGTTGGTTAATGAATCGATTTCATTTGCGTCACCAATTACCTCAACGTATCCATTCGAAATTAAGTAACCCATAGGCAGTAACATGCCAGAACTACCTAATGCAGATGTGTGGCAGGAAGTCTTTCCAGCCATCATTTCATATGGATCCGTTTCTGGGTCATCATCCATATCAGCAAGGGCCATGTCAGAATCAATGTGGACCCAAGCTACAGCGTTGTAATATGGCCTCCCATCGCCCTTCTGTTCCGCTCCCAAGACTTCAAATTGATGAGTTTGCCATGATAGCCATGCTGCACCACCATCTAGGAAACCAATGTCCGCTTTACCAAATCTGATTGCTTCAATGGTAGCCGATGGACCTGTTACTGGGTATATTTCGACATCCATATCAAGTACTTCTGCTAATCGATCTGCTAATTTTTGAGGGCTTTCTTCAACATTTTTGTATTCTTCTTTGGCTTCAAATGCAATTGTCAAACAGTTGTCGTCATCACTACATTTTGGGAATGATTGGTCTTCTTGAAATAGACAACCTGGAATCATTGCAGCCAGCATTAGTACGGCTAATATAATCGATTTTTGATACACACGCACGGTCTCACTTAGGGCGCCCTAAAAGTCACTCCTAGATATATTTTAGGTCTCCCTAAATTTTATCACTTGTCCTCCAAAGGGCAAGTTGTTCCTGACAACAGTGTATGAGGATGAGAATATGCACTCGATTTACAGTAAACTGCAAATTCGTCCCAAATTCAAATCTATAGCTTCAATCATTATACTACTAATTTTAATTCCTTCAGTACTCATTGTTCCAGATATATTTTCGCAATCAGAAAACCCCCAAGGTACGATTCAGCAGCCCGAATTCGTTGAGCAAGAGGCTGATGGCTTCTTATTGATTATCTTAGATGGAGTAGGCAGAAAAATCATGCATAATCCTGAGTTCATGCCTAAGTTAAACCAAAATCGGAGTCAATATTCGGTTGTTGATGTTGAAACAGGTCCACTTACTCTTTCAGCAACATGTGTCAAAGAACTGATGACAGGTGTTCCGAATGATATTATTGATGGTCTTTACAACTTCAATATGAAACATCCGGGCGGTTATGATCCGTGGATCTTAGCTGCCGAGGATCAGCGTTACAATGTTACAATGATTGGTAGTTATGTAATGGGTAATTTATACTCGGCAAATCAGAATATTAGATTCTATAACACATTCAAAGGACATTCAGATTATTATGAAGGTGATGAAGAATCTATCGACATATTCAATTCAGTAGTACAAGAAAATTCAAACAATGTGATATCTCTACATTTCTCAGGTCCAGATAAAGTTGGTCATACTTGGGGCATTGAAGGCGAAGAGTACAAGAAAAAAATCAATGATATTGACAATAAAGTAGATGAGATTATCAATTCTTTAGATGGTAGCTGGAATGTAATAATTACTGCAGACCATGGTATGACTGCAACAGGTACCCATGGTTCTGCGGAAGAGGATACTAGAGATGTATCTGCATTCATAAAAGGTCCAAGGATTATGACGGGAATGCATGATGAAATTATCCACCAAAGGGATTTGTCAGCTTTGACCTTACTAATGTTAGACCAGCCTTTTCCAGTACAACTTCATGGAAGAATTCCTCTTGAAATTACAAAATATTCTGATGAACAAAAATCCCAAATTGATATCTGGAATTTGGAGGCAGCATACTCAAGAAATGCTCAAATTCAAAATTTAGAAGAGGGCCAAATCGAACCAGAACAAATGTCTTGGGAAACGATTCCAGGAGACAATATATTCATACCAAACTCTCACTATATCGTCACAGTATTCATGTGGTTAGGAATAGTATTTTCATCATTGTGGATTTTCATCCCACAACTGTCGAAAAACAAGTCGATTGTTTATGAGATTGTAATATTCTCGGGTTTGATCTCAATATTTGTCTTTAGTCAAGCTAACCTAGATTATTCTGCTATGATTCCGCGTGCATTAGGAGCTGCATGTGCGGTATTTCTTGTCACATTTTCATTTTCTAATTCATGTGAAACCTTTGAATCAAAGAATTCATCATTGCTCCTGACAAAATTAGTTACTAGCCCGATTATTATTCCATATCTCCTGTTAGCGATTATCTTAATCACTCAAGATACAAGTAAATCAGTAGTTCTTGGGTTGATGATTTGGATTATATTTTATCCGATATTCCATCTATTTTCTGATAAAAAATATCCACATCAGTATCGTCTGTCAAATGGATTTTATTGGCTGATTGCGATTACTTGCTTCACATTCTCGGGACTACGCGTATGGTTCTTACTTGTGCCTTTATTGTGGCTAGCAATCAAATCAACCCACTTTTATTGGGTAAAAAATAATTCTAGCAGTAACACTTTTGCCAGTATATTGCTATCGTTATTGGTTCTAATTTCTTTATTTTTTGTGAATAGTAGAATTACTGGGTCTCATCTGATGTCTGATCTACTCAAATGGGGTTGGTCAAGTGATTTAATTTCAGTAACATTCTCTATATTTGTATTATTTACTACAAACATCATTGCAAACAGATTAACTGATACTGTAATATCAATCAAAGATTATTCAGTGAATTTTGCATTTTTGAAATTAACATATTTAGCATTGATTATACAATCAAGTTACTATGATCGTTTCATTATTTTGCTTCTATTTTTTGGATATATCAATCATTTAACTCCACTCGTCAAAGTACAATCTCACTATCTGAAAACTCACGCTTTCCGTCTGATATTACCGTGTCATATGCTACTAATTTGGGGCGTATGGGCGTGTATGATATCAATGCTCTTAGTTCCCTGTATTTTATCTCTAATTGGGTATCTAAAACAAAAAATCAATTTGACACAATTTGATTTATCTAATCCGAGAGTAATGGTTGCTATTGCAATTGTTCCTTGGTTCACATGGATTTTGTGGTGGACATTGATGGGCCAAGTTAACGGAGTACAAACCTGTTTTGAGGGGATTTGTCCACACCCTCGAGAATTAGATCTTGGAAGAGTTCAGATAAAGGGGGGATATGTTGGATTTCGACAAAATCCTGCTACGTCTTGGATGGTAATTATGGTGTCATTACCTATTGTGATTTTTTCTACACATTTGTTCTACTCTCTGAAGAGAGCCAATCTTTCAATGATACCATTCATGTTATGTCAGATTCTGATAATCTTGGGATGTGTAAACATAGTTGTTTTCTCTGCAAATTATCCAAGATTATTATTTGCTGCTACATGGAATATCTTGTTTGCATTCCTTCAGTTGGGCTTCGCACTGGTTGCAGAACTGCTTCATAATCGAATAATTACTTCTAAATCTAGTTTTAAAATAATCACTTAGATTACTAAGATAGTATAAATCTGATTCGTATACGTTATGTGAGGTCAGTAAATAGGAATGGGCATCACTATTTTCTACCACAAACCTTAGTCAGCTGAAAGTAGCTTCAAGATGTGAATAAGGGTAAGTCTCACTCAGCAGCGATGTGGACATTGCCATCTTCGTAGTAGATTTGAATCCTGGTTGGAATCTTCTTTGTTAGCGATGCAACCGCTTCGAAAATTTCATCTTCGCTACACTTGAATGACTTTGCAGCGGTCTTAGTAGACCAAGGAACTCCCTCAAAATCGGACTGTCTAATCCATTCGAATACGCGGACTTCAAACTCAGTTAGGTCATCGGCCATGATACTTCCAAAGGGTTCCAGCACATCAATACTGTCATCAGGATAGAGCTACCATTCTGCGGCAACATTCTTCCGCTTCGATGTGTCCATCTAGCAATGTATTGAGTGCTTTGACAAATGGGACGTCGATGTTCATGTCTTCAGCACGGTCTCTGAACATTCTTGCTGCACGCACACCTTCAGCGACCATCACCATTTCTTCAAGTGCTGCTTCAAGGGTCAAACCGCTACCGAGTTTTTCTCCCATTCTACGATTTCTACCATGTGGTGAAGTTGCAGTAACATAGAGGTCGCCAAGTCCTGCAGGACCAAACGCAACTTCAGCACGTGCGCCCAATTGAGGCAATAGCAAACATCCTTCTCTGAATCCTGCATTGAAAATAGCGGCCTTGAGATTATCGCCACCTAGAGAACCATTTTTCTTCAGTCCATCTACTAGTCCACAAGCTAGTGCTACAACGTTCTTGAAAGCACCCCAGAGTTCTGCACCAACTGGATCTGATGCTGCATGAAGAATGAACGTTGGAGTCGATAGAGTGGTTGCTAGTTTCTTTGCAACCGCTTCGTCTTCACTTGCAACAAGCGCAGTTGTCATCACTCCACCGGCAGCTTCGGGTGCAATGGTTGGACCAGTTAGCACCGCAAGCGGATTATGCATATTCGCTTGGTCAAGCATTTCATGAATTGCTTCGCTAATCAACCTCTTTCCAGGTGCTAGACCCTTTGCAAGGTCGATGAGCACATGTCCTGGGCGAATATGTGGAAGAATATCTTCAACCACTTTGAGAATAACAGATGATGGCAGAGCCAATACAACAATTTCGCATCCATCTAATGCCTCTTCGACATGCATGGTTACATCTATGCCTTCCAAAGAGTGATCTGGAAGGTACTTGTGATTCATTCCTTCCATAGTAATGGACTCATAGACTTCTTGTTCTATTGTCCAACCCTTGACGTTGTGTCCTTCAAGCAGCCATAGGCGTGCAATTGCGCTCCCCCAATTCCCCAATCCGAGCACAGCGATATGAGCCATGAAGTCTCGTGGCCAACCAATCACCTTTAGGAGATTCCCTATTCAATTACGAGAATTGATGATTTCCGACCTCAGAATAGGTCGTCATCATCATCTTCAACATCGAAGAGGTCAGAATTGTCATCTTCCTTCTTCTTTGCAGGAGTTTTCTTCTTTGGAGCCTTCTTTTCAGGCTCTTCCTTCTTTTCTGCTGGCGGTGCAGCCTTTGCAAGAGCATCTTTGGCCCTTGCAGCAGCGATTTCAGCCTCTCTTGCAGCCATCTCTTCCGGTGAGATATTAGCTTGTGCTGCCAAAGCTTTGCGCCTATCCTCACGCGCTTTGCGCTCTAGTTGACGGTGTCGTGCACGCTCGATGTTTTGCATCATGTACATTGCATCGTGTTCCAATAGCGGAGAATCTGAAATCAATGTCATGTCGAGCCATGAGCCTTCTTCGATGATAAATTCAGCCAATGGCTCGAAGTTCAGGTCGGACTTCTTGATTTGAGTATAATGCAGAGCATTACCCATGCGGTGTTCAACACCAGAAAAGTGACAATAGAATTCTTTGGTACCGATTGTCTCTCTAACCTGATCGAACAATTCTCCATAGTCTTCAGAGGTCCTCAAACGACCATGTCCTCGAGCATGTATGTGTGCGAGATTTAGCACCGGGATGGTGCCTTCCACGTGGTTTACGACCTCTAGAACTTCTTCGAGGCTACCCCAAAGTTCCTGTCTACCACTAGTTTCCACTCCAATTTTCGATGGAGTTCCTTCTTTCAACCATGGGAATACAGGATAGATGTCTTCATCATCATTCCAAATGTCGTGAATGCGTTGAACGATTCCTTTGAACACGCTTGCAACCTGTTCATTAGCTTCTTGTCCACGATTTAGGTCACCGTAGTGTCCTGCATGAAGAGTGACATGTCTGGCATTGATTGTCTTAGCCGCTTGAAGTGCGGCTTCGACCTTTGCCAGGCTGCGGTTACGCTGTAAGCGGTCCCCGAGCAACTCGGAATAGTATGGTCCGTGAATGTTCATTTCAAAACCAGTCTTGTGTGCCAGCACTCCGGCTTGCCAATACTGTTCGAAGTGCTGAGGCGCTACCATGCGTACAGTTTGGACCTCCATGGTCTCTAATCCAAGGGAGATGATATCGTCCATTCCTTCGACGATAGTACGCCCTTTACACGAGAGTGGAACACCGGCCGGACCCATCTTGATTGCCATAATCCCACTCCCCGCAGGACAGGCCGAAGGGGTGACCTATGTTAACCCCTTTCCGTAATCAGTAGTTTTCAGACCTAGATTAGGGCATGTTTCTGAAAGGGATGTGTTCATCAAAGAGAACCTTCCGGTTCGTCACATGGAGGCGCATGTTAGGGCGGCAGTTGAGGCATTTCGCGCCGGTAATCCGGTTTGTCTATTCGACGCGGAAAACCGCGAGGGTGAAACAGATTTGTTGTTCCCAGGGCAATGCGCTACTCCTGCAACCATGCGCCAGCTCCGATTTGATTGCGGCGGATTACTCTTCTTGGCAATCGGTCATGAAGTCGGAGAAAGATTCGGTATGCCTTATCTTCAAGATTTACACATGGATGAGAGGATGATGGAAGACTATCCAGTTCTTCGACATCTACAGACTGATGATCTTCAATATGATACTCGTAGTGCTTTCACACTCTCAATTAATCATAGAGACACATTTACTGGAATTACCGACCGTGATAGAGCATTAACCACTCGTCGTTTTGCCGAGTTATATGACGAACTTTCCGAATCTGATGATGCGATGTCTGCTCTCGGAAAGGAATTCAGAACACCGGGGCATATCCCGGTTTGTCGTGAGGCAGAGGGAGGACTTTCGCGTCGCCAAGGACACACCGAATTAGCGGTTGGCCTCGCCCGTCTATCGGGGATGACTCCAGTGGTTATCGGTGCAGAAATGTTGCA
>MDSZ01105437.1_pt1 | contig 16720 bp, 9 predicted proteins | sample 811201 | NCBI WGS metagenome assembly MDSZ01 (sample SAMN05326647, study PRJNA326480) | marine metagenome | isolation source: seawater | place: Indian Ocean: North | collected 2010
CCTTTGAGGGGCTTCGACGGTCTGTTGGGATGCCTTTTCTCCGCCACTGGCGCTCTGAGTCTGAGCGTATCATTTTGGCCATGCTGTCTCATGGTGTCAGATGCTGTGCCACTTCTTTCATGTGCTACTGACTCGGGACTGTCTTCCAGAGTGGAACGCCTTTCGTGGTGTTCGTGCTTCTCGTGACGAAGACTCTTAAAAGTCCCAACGCATCTGTGCTGCTGACGGTTCAGGCTTGGAATGGATTTCAATCCAGTCAATATCAATGGATTGTTTTGAGCTTGGAAGAAAGAGACGTATATGAATGAGTTGTCCGTCGACGTCGAGTGGAATGCTCAATTCCTGCCAGTCACCAGACGGAATGTCGAATGATTGTGTTGTCTCAGCTAGAAATTGATTCTGTCCCTCAGTTCGCCACTGCAAGCGGCCTGTTCCATGGTCTTGAGTTCGGATTCGCAGTGTTACGTCAACCGGACCCTGTGCGTTCAGGCCTGCACGTGCAATAAAGCGTTGACGCTTAGAAGAGAGAACGTGGAGTGCATCATGGTCAACATTTGCCTCAGCATTTTTTATGACCCAGCCAAGTAAGGATGGCTGCTTTCCAGGTGCCTGAGAGCTATTCGGAGATTTGTGCTTTCTCGAGGACGGAAAGGATGGTGGCATTTTCAGTCCACCAGGCTGGACTCCAATCTTTGAGGCATCAAATGCTGAAGGATCAAACTGCGGGTTTGGCTGTGGGGTAACGACACCTGCATCAGCAATATAGGCATCGATCAGTGCGTCTAATTCACGAACAATCTTCGGATGAGTCGTGGCCAGATTGTTGTTTTCACCAATATCCTTCCGAAGGTTATAGAGTCGGTACTGATGATCTCCATTGTCTCCATAATAAAACGTTCGAATCAGTTTCCAGTCACCGTCATGAACGGCCATCGATGGTGGTAGCCAGTGTGGTGTGGCCCCATGCGAAGGCACATACGTGAACATTGGCCCGCGGTCCATCGCTTCACCACGAAGGGCTTTCACAAAGTCCACGCCATCGATTATGTGGGTGCTCGGTTGCTGGATGTTGAGCATCCGGAGCATTGTTGGGTAAAGATCTCCAGCCTGAATGCGAACATCACTCTGCGATCCTGGTTTGGTGACGCCAGGCCATACGATGACAGCGGGAACACGAATGCCTCCCTCGTGAATGCCGCCTTTGCCTCCGCGCAAAGGATGATTGCTGGTGATCGGCGTAATATATTGCCTGCCAGCGCTGTCAGTTTCTTCAAGGCCACAATGGGTATTTCCGCCATTATCTGAGTAAAAGACAATAACGGTTTCATCCGCAAGCCCTTCATCGTCAATCGCATCAAGCAAGCTTCCCACGGCATCATCCAATGAATGCACCATCGCGGCATAGGTCGGTGATTGCTGAGGAAGACCTGTACTGGGCGCATGCGTGTTCAGCAATTTTTCACGGATTGCCTCATGTGAACGTCCGGCAACTGCGTTGCCAAGTTTTTGTCGATATCGCTCAATCAGATCAGGTTTGGCACCAAATGGAGCGTGAACGGAAAACTGCCAGTAATTCATGAAGAATGGTCGTGTGGCATCACGATTCTTGAGCCACGTCACGGCCTCATGCGCCATACGATCTTCAATATGTTCACCGAGGGCACCCTCTTTGAATATGGGGTTGTCGTATCCCCATGGTGCGAGATAGCCGTTCTTCGGCCCTGGGCCCCACCAGTGCGGGAGATCAACATCGAATCCTCGCTCGAGTGGTGAATGTGGTTCGCGGCCAAGATGCCACTTCCCAAAGTGTGACGTTGCATATCCTTCATGCTTCAGGATCTGCCCCAGCATTGGGATGTCTGGGGTCAGTCGTGTTGCAGTCTTGACGTTTGTACATTTTTGATGTGGAAGCCCACGCTCTCCAGGACCTGCCGCGAAACGCTCGTCAGCCAGATGCGCTGCTGGGGCGGTCATTCCATGTCGAGCCGGATTCTGTCCTGTCATGATGCTTGCACGAGTTGGTGAACAAATCGGACTGGCGTAAGCGTTCGAAAATGTCATGCCGCGTGCGGCGAGGCGTTGAATATGTGGTGTCTCGTAGAGTGATGTTTTGCCGTACAAGGTTGTATCGGCCCATCCGAGATCATCCGCAAGAATAAGAATGAGATTGAATGGTTTTGCGGCGAAGAGTGGCCGGGCAAGAAGTGAGCATACAACGAGCCCGAGGCACATGGTGATACTCATTTGGTATCGGTAGTGCGTCGTCATTGTGTCCCCCAATGTCACTTTGCATTCCGCCGATTGCTGCTCTTGTCACGGGTCTGAAATTTATCAAACCATTCTTGTGCCAACAGGCCGGGGTGTTGCTGCGTCGGAATGGCCTGTGTAAGCCGAGACTTGATGGATGCCCATTCCTTGTCATCGGCCAGATTTGTCCATTCGTTCGGGTCAGTCTGATGATCATAAAGTTCTTCCGTACCATCTTCATACCGAATGTACCGCCAGCGTTTGGTTCGGACTGATGTATTGCCCCCACCATAGGAAGAAATAGCTGGCCTGCGTGGTTGATCTGGATCCTCTAACTGTGGTCGCACGGATTGACCGTCAAGCCATTCAGGGATGTCAAGGTTGGCAAGATCAACAAGTGACGGATAGACATCGATCAGACTTGCCGGTTGCATGCAGGTTGACCCTGCTGGAATGCCTGGGCCATGCACGATGAATGGAATATGAGTGGTCTGTTCCCAGATGGCTCCTTTGCACCAGTGTTTCTTTTCTCCAAGGTGCCAGCCATGATCGCTGACAAGCATGATGAATGTTTCGCGTTCACGAGGATTGTCTTTCAGTGCCTTCAGAAGTTGTCCAATCTGCGTATCAACAAAGGCAACAGATGCGTGGTAGGCCTGGATTGTTTCATCCCATTGGTCATGGTCAACGATGAATTCATGGTCACTGAGCCCACCATGAAGTGGCCGGTGGGCGTGACTTCGTGCTAGATGTTGTGCGAACGCTGATAAGTCTTCCCAATCGTCTTTCCCTTTCGGTTCTTCTGGGCGTCGTATTGTCTCAATTGGAAATCGTTCAAACCATGGCTTTGGTACCTGAAGTGGACGATGCGGCCGATAAAAACCAATGGACATGAACAGTGGTTTGTCAGAAACGGTTTGCCACTGTTGGATTGCCCATTGTGCAACCTTGTAATCCCCCATCTCCTCATCTGATACATCGAGTGCATAGCCATCACTGGGGGCATTATTAGCGGAGAACCGATCTTTTCCGACGGGTGGCCGAGGATCCCGCGGTTTCTGAAGCAGTGCATCCCCGTCTTTGCCCGGATGTCCATGAAAGACTTTCCCGCCACTCACGACGCGGTAGCCGTGCTGCATAAAAAACTGTTGGAGGGTCGGCGTAGTGGGGCGTGTTTCTTGTGGGTACTTGGCATTGAAGTAGGTTCCGGTCTTGTATGGATAGATTCCGCTCAGCAGACTTGTTCGTGAAGGACGGCATTGGGGAGCATTGCAATAGGCTTGCGAGAAGAGCATGCCATCCGCAGCAAGCGCATCGATGTGTGGTGATTTCGCATCAGGATGGCCACCGAGACAGCCCACCCAGTCATTCAGATCATCAACGATGATAAAGACGATATCGGGTTGGTGGTTCTTTTCGTGCGTCGTGACATCACAGGAGCCGGATGCCATCGCCATCAAGCAGATGAAGACACAGGAAATTTGAAGGAAAGATCGCAGCATGAGGTTTTCCTGTTATGGTGAGGGTCGATTTGATCGTTTCACTCGATGTTCTGTTTGGGTTGTAGGAACCAATGTTCCAGCGTTTCGTTGATCAACATGATACCAGTCGTTGAGCAGTGCTCTCAGTTCCTCAACTCGTTGCGGTTTTTGAGCTGCCAGATTATTTTTTTCATTGGGATCATTCCGAAGATCAAATAACTGTGGTGATCCACTCTCAGGTGGATACTTCATCTTTCCGGGGCGACCATCATATGTCAGAATGAGCTTATCGTTGCCTTCAATCACCCATCTGAAAAGAAGTGATGCTTGTGGATTGTCTATGTCAGCAATGTCATGGGCAAAAGATTCACCAAAAATGGTATCCCGATTGATGGTGTCTCCAGACGTCAGGTATGGAAGAAGATTCATGCCAGGAAAATCATGAGGGCCTGTTGCCCCCGCAGCGGCAAGCATGGTTGGCACGAAGTCAACCGAAGAGATGAGCTCGGGTCGATCAGAGGCAGGGATTTTTCCTGGCCAGCGGACCATGATCGGAGTGCGTACTCCAAATTCATAGGGGCTCCGTTTGGATCGTGGTGCATAGCCATTGCCTGTCTCAGATTGAATCCATCCATTATCGGTGACATAAAAAATCAGTGTGTTGTTGGTCAGTCCTTGTTGATCAATATGCTGAAGAAGCTGACCGCAGGTTTCATCAAACCACTCGCACATGGCAAAGTACTTGCTGAGAGAGAGGGGACGGTCGTCGGAGATATATGTGTCGAGCAGTCGTTTGGGCGGAGTGTGCGGTGTATGTGGGAGAAACGGTGCATACCAGACAAAGAATGGCTTCTGTTCAGCCACGGACTGATCAATGAATTCAAAAATGGGTTGCATGCCATGACGACCAATCTTCAGGCCATCGTCACCGTGTCGTCCGCTTTTATTCGGGTATCCTCGGGTCATTCCGTCTGTGAAGCCAGCGCGCGAGTATGATCCTTCCCACCATTTTCCACTCTGATGACTGGCATATCCTTGTGTTGATAGCCACTGAGGAAGAGCGCCTGTGGAGTCAATGTGGGAGATGAGCAGTTCCTTGGCTGTTTTGCCGGCTGTGTCCGCATGCGCCTGGTTTTCAGGTGTGGCTGCTGGATCATTTCCAGTTGTTTTATGTTGATGTGCGTAGAGTCCGGTGATGAGCGATGCCAGTGATGGCCGGCACAGCGCCGTGGGAACATACCCACGTCGAAATAACGCACTCTCTGACGCGAGACGGTCGAGATGGGGTGTCCTAATGGCAGGATGTCCCATGAATCCATAATCGGAATATCCCTGGTCATCAGAAATAATCAGGACGATATTTGGTGGAGTTGATGTTGCAGTTGATGCTGAGAGCGTAAGCAGGAAAACACAAAGAACGTTGGTGAAGCTATGCATGGGATGTCTCATGATGTGAAGAAGGGGCAGCAGCAATATGCGAACGAAGACACAAGGGTTTTGCTTTCTTGGCGTCACGGTGTCACACGGGCACGGATTGATCAGCACTTCCACTACTGAAAATACTCATGATTCGAATCGCCACCACTGATCAGATATGCCGTGAGATCAAGAATTTCTTTTTGTGTCATTCGACCAAACAAACCCGTTGGCATTGGTGATGTTTTTGACACCATCATTTCATCAATGTCATCTCTATTAATCGACACCCGCTTGTTTGGGTCAGTGAGATCAGTATTAAGGACAATATTTCCCCCATCTCCTTTCTGGCCAAGATTCACAATCACACCGTTATGCACAATGCCATCAGCTGTCAGGATACTGACAGAAGAAAATTGATCATTAATAACGCGACTTGGATGGATCACTTGATCAAGGAGATCTCGTATTGAATACCGGCGACCAGCTGTTGTGAGATCAGGGCCGGTCATTCCTCCCTGATTTTGGAATCGGTGGCAGGCATAACAGCCAGCGGCCGCGAACATCGTCCGCCCATTCACAAAGTCACGGCCCTTCATGCCAGATTGAGCTGCCTCGGAGAGTTCATCAAGCTTCCATTCTTTCGTGGGACGACCCTTAAAAACTTCGCCTAGGTTTTCGAGTGCAGACTTCTGTTCTGGTTTTTTTGCAAGAAGTTCTGCAAGTGATTCTTTTTCAGCATTCGTCAGCGATGCGACGGCATCATCTCGAATGAATTCCACAAACTTGGCAAAACTTGCACCCCCTCGATAGTTTGCAGCCTTCAAGAACCAATTGAAGTAATCCTCCTTTAGTTGATTCGTCCATCCTTTTTTGAGAAAGCGAATCGATCTCGCATACTGCATCTGCTCCTCTTGCGTCGGAACAGATTGAATCATTGCAATTGCTTTTTGTGCAATATGTGGAGACTCAAGCCACGCAAGAGTCTCACACAACAACCAATTCATTTCAGCTGAGCCGGAAGGAAAGAGTGGGTCAATCTTTGAGACGAGCTGATTAACAACTATTTCATCAGGACGACCAAACCGACTCAGAATAAGTTGAAGCGTTCGCTGGTATGTAAGCTGGCTCGTTTGATCGAGCTGATCGAGATCAATCTTGATCATTGCTTGAAGAAGCTTATCACGCATGCCCAAATCAACTGGCGGGGTCGAATCGTCTCGATGCTGTGGGCACACACCACTTACACGGGCAAGTGCGAGAAGCGCTTCAATCTGCTTCTTCGGGTCTCCTTCAGCAAGGGCCTTATCCGCCCAGTCGTTGACGGGCTGATGCTCAATGGCAGTGCGAGCTGCCGCTCGAATGAAGCGATCAGGATCTGAGAGATACGGCCATGCTGCTCCTACTGCAGTTGCGTCTTTTTTTCCATGGAACGTTTCCAGCCGATGCCGCGTTGTTCTCGCCACATTTTCAGTGCGTGATGGCACAACGGGATCCGTTGATTCATCACCAACGTAGGTCACGCGATAAAGACCAGACTGCACTTTTCTTCCACCGATCGTGAAATACATGGCACCATCTTTTGGATGAATGATCGCATCAGTGATTGGCAGTGGTGCACCGGTGACAAACTCTTCTTTAACTGCCGTATAGGAAGATCCTTCGGGCTTCAAATGAATCGCGTACAACTTGCCCCAGCTCCAATCGAGGGCATAGAGGGCGTTTTGATATTTTGCTGGAAACTTTGCGCCATAACCGAATGTCACACCCGTGGGCGAGCCTGGACCAATATCAAGAATTGCTGGCAGACTGTCTGCATAGAACGGCGGTCGCTTGCCAGCCCCATTCCGCCATCCAAATTCTGCTCCACTCGTTACATGGTTGATTCGTGTTGGGCGATACCATGGCGCGTTGAAGTCATATTCCATGTCTGCGTCATACGTAAAGAGCTCGCCGTCATGATTGAACGCTGCATCAAAAATATTCCGAAACCCATTCGCATAGGCCTCAAACGTTTTGCCTTCAGGGTCCACTTTGTAAATGATTCCACCAGGGGCAAGCCTCCCCCGGTTGTGCCCTTTCCCGTCAGGCATACTCGGCAGCAGGTGATCTTCCCCCCAGATTTGCGGAACCTGTGATGCTTCTGATAACTCCGTTGGAGTCGTGTTGTTACCTGTTATGAGAAACAAAGACTCACCATCAGGGCCAGGAACAATCGCATGAATGCCATGATCTCCGCGTGCTTCCATTTCCCTCAGGCACTCAACGTTATCAAGCTGGTCGTCGCCATCACTGTCTGTGAGTCGATAGAGACCGGATGAAATCTTTCTCTCGTAATCGTTGACGCCGACATACAGCGCATCGTGCGCCCAGACCATTCCGTTGACAGCTCGAATATCAGCTGGCACTGGCTGGACATCGTCAACACTCAGTGTCTTCCCTGGTTTCGGAGGTGTGATGCGATAAAGTCCGCCGAACTGATCACTCACCAAGAGGCGCCCTTTGTTGTCTGTGCAAAGATTGACCCAGGAGCCTTGCTTCTCTGATGGCACGGAATACAGCAACTCTACCTTGAAGTCTTTCAGTGTCTTTATGCGTGACACTGGCGTTGCTCTATTTTCTGGTCCGAATTCTGAGCCACGCTCTCCACTGCCTGCGAATGCTTTGATGGCAGCCTTGCCTTCCTTGCGATTCAATCGCTTGAGTTGAATATCCTTAAACTCGGCCTTCATCGGAGGCCCTTTGTGGAGTTGTAGGGCAATGATTCCTTTCCTTTTTGCTTCCGGGTGATTGTCGGTGAGGTCCATCGTTGTGATGCCGTTGACCTGATGAATCTGTCTGGCACCGACGGCAGTGATTGTCAGTTCGTTCCACTCGCTATCAATGAGTTCCTGATTCTTATCACCAACCTCACCGATAACCTCTGGCTTTCCGTCATCACCCACAACGACCTTCTGGAATCGTTTCGCAATAATTCCTCGCCATTTTTCTGCATACAGCATGCCGTAGAACTCGGGCTTGGGATGAAGATCAGCCTGATACCCTTTGACCGCAAAGTTTTCTGGATCTCCAAATAATTCACTACGGTACTGCACGCCAGTGTTGTTCCCAGAAAAACGGACTTTGAGTTTCAAAATAAAGTCACCAACCTCACCGCCTTGCCAGACAAGAAAGGTATTTGCATCCACAGGATGTTCCTTTGTCGTTTGACCAAGTATCGCACCATCTTTGACAGACCATAAATCCTTTCTGCCGTCCCAGCCGGACAGATCCTCACCATTAAAGAGCGACTCAAACTCTTGAGCATGAGTGAAGGAAACAAGGAAGAGGACAAGCAGGCACGTCATTGAAAAAACTTTCATCGATTTGCAATGCTCCAGATGGAAAGGGCGGAAGATAGCGATTGAGCCTCTGTCATGATTCTAGTGTCATACGTCATAAACGGAGATCCTACTACGAAAGTCTCATGCGTGTTTTATGCAAACACGTTGTTGCGTGAAAGCAGTCATTGTCTTGAGAGGAATCATTATTGACTGGCCCTTGAAGGGGCCTGCTCTTGGCGGCGAAATCTGTCGAGGCCGAATCCTCATTCATAATACAATACGTGATGACTAATCCTTTTGCAGTGGAATCGACCGTGTTTTTGCAGGTTTCCTCAAACAGTCGTATATATTAAAGGTAGAGGTTGTCAGTCGCTTGCAACTCCCTTGTTCATGCATCGTTAAAAAGTAGAAGATTCAGACTCGTTCTTTGATTGAAGGAGCTTTCGGTTGAATAGGCGAATATTTCTGCGTGGCGCAGGGGCATGTGTTGGATTGCCGTTCTTCGAATCCTTTGGGTTTCGTCGCTTTGCCGTTGCAGCAGAAAAACGCAATGCGATACCACCCAAGCGAGCAGTTTTTTTGAGTATTGGTTTTGGTGTGACCAAGGAAACCTGGTTTCCGGATGTGACCAAGACTGGTGCAGACTATGAACTCTCTGAAGGTCTCTCTCCACTTGCCCGTCATAAGTCTGACATCGCTGTGGTGCAGGGATGCTCAAATCAGTTTTCGAACGAAGCTCACTGGGGCAGCACCTTCTGGCTCACTGGAGCGAATCGCTACTCAGTTCCAGGTCAGAACATGGCCAACAGTATCTCTGCCGATCAGGTTGTCGCGAAGTATCTTGGGCGGGATACACGGTTCTCCTCAATTCAGTTGAATAGTTCAGCCCTTGAAGGGCACGGACCCGGACTGTCGTTAGCCTGGGACGCACGCGGCAAGCCGATGGCTGGCCATAGTGATCCTGTTCAGGTGTTTCATCAACTCTTTTCTTCAGATGATATGCCTCTTGAACAACGTCAGGCCGCAATTGCGGAGAACCGAAGTGTTCTTGACGCACTGCTCAGTGAATCGAAACGTGTGCAACGTGGCCTTTCCAGGACAGACACAGAAAAGCTCGATGAATATCTCCAAGGCATCCGTGATATCGAAAGCCGTATTAGCAAGGACGAAGCCTGGCTGGATGTTCCGAAGGCGAAAGCCCCTCTTGGTGAGCCGGACCCCGGCCTGAAGGGGAAGGCTGAGATTGAGATTATGCAGGACCTGATTGTTGCCGCTCTGCAGACCGACAGTACCCGTTCCCTGACCTACCGCATGCCCGGCCAAAGCCTTCTCCAGAGTCTCGATGTCAAACCGAGTTCGCATAATGTGAGCCATTACTCAATTGGTGAGCGCATGGAAGCTTCCAAGTTGCGGGATAAAACGCATAGTGAACTCCTCGCAAGGCTGATTGATAAGTTGAAAGCGATAAAAGAAAATGATGGATCCAGTCTTTTCGATCATACTGCCGTGGCCTTTGGTTCGAATATTAGTTCCATCCATTACCTCACCAATTGCCCAACAGTTCTCACTGGCGGCGGCGCCAACTTAAGACTCGGCCAACACCTTGTTCTTGAGGAAGATACCCCGCTGTGTAATGTGTGGCTGACAATGTTGCAGGGACTTGGTATCAGTACCGAATACCATGGTGACAGCACTGGCATCGTGAAGGAACTGCAGTCGTGAGCAGCGAAGGTTGCACCCAAGATGTTCCAAACAAAGAAAAAACCTTGAGTCACGGATCAGATGCCTGTCATTAATTTCATGTCGGGCGTAACGGTCATCGTACACAGAACCTGCATCACGGAGTCTTGAAAACATGAACACGTCAGGCCAAACCGTGAAAAGACGTACCTTCCTGAAGGGGGCTGGGGTTGCCTTACTCCTCCCTCGTATGGAAAGCCTTGGTCAGGTTCGTGAGTCAGGTTCACAGCGACGTTTGCTTACGATTGTGAATCACCTCAGCTTTTATCAGCCCGAGTTGATCCCACAGGTGGAGGGTAGATTCGAGCAACCACCATCCTTGTTGGATGAGTTTTCTCAGCACCTTGATCACCTGAAGGTTTTCAGCGGTTTGGATAACCCTGCCGTACAAAACGGGTTTGGGCACACGCCTTGCGTCGGCATCCTGTCTGGTTACTTCAACAAACTCCATCGCAAGAACCGGCTTTCCGTTGATCAGGCGGTAGCCGATCTGATCGGGGACGGCACCCGTTTCAAATCATTGGTTTTTCAGGCTGGAGAAAACCTTAACTTTTCACAGATTTCCTGGGATAAGCATGGATTGCCAGTGAAACAGATTGATTCTCCCCACAAGATTTTCAACCTGCTTTTCCAGGTGAATGAAAGTGAGTTGGCGCAACAGCAAGTGCTTGCTGAAGACCGCAGCATCCTTGATGCAGTGCTTGCCCAGGCCAAGTCGATGGAGAAACGACTCAATGCCACCGATCGATCAAAAATGGAGGAGTACCTCACGTCAGTCCGCGAGGTGGAGCAGACAGTGAAACGACGTGCTTATTGGGCCGATCGTTCCAAGCCGCATGTGCATTACGAGTTCGAGGACTTCGACCGAAAGTCGGTGGACGACTATGTTGGTACCTTGTTGGATCTGGCTGTACTGGCGTTGGAAACCGAATCAACACGAGCAGTTACGGTGCAGATTCCGTTTTGGGAAGGCTTTAAGGAACCGGAGCTCAGTGGGAACTATCATGACCTTTCTCACCACGGCCAGAAGCCAGAAAAGATCAAAAGCCTCCTGATGTTGGAGCACGCGATCCTCAAGCGGATCAATACGTCGCTCAATACAATGAAGGAACGGAGTGTCGGAAACGGTTCATTGTTTGATCAGACGACGACCCTCCTGACCGCTTCCATGGGAAGCGCTAACTCTCATAATTTCGACGACCTGCCTGCCCTTGTGTTTGACAGCCGTATGAAGACTGCTGGCCATTGGCGAAAGAAGGACGTGCCAATGAGCAACCTCTATCTTGGCCTGCTTCAATTATTTGGTGCTGAAGACGACCGTTTTGGGGAAAGTACGGGTGCCTTCGAGGTGTTGTCGTGAGATGGCTGCCTGCGTTGCTCCTGTTGCCCGGCTTTCTCCTGCCGGCAACGCTCCGTGCGGACCCCCAACTGGAACAATTCTTTGCGCGGAACTGCGTCTCATGTCATGGGCCTGAAAAACAAAATGGCACGGTGCGGCTTGATAGGCCAATGAGTGCCTTGTCGAGTGATAAAGAGTTGTTGGAGACCATTGCGACAGTGCTTGAGGCTGGCGAAATGCCACCGGAAGAGGCCCCGCAACCTCAGCCCGAAGCAGTTGCTCAGGTCATGCAGATACTCCAAAAGAACCTTCTCGCCCGACGGGCGATCAATCCCCTCAAGCGGCTCACGCGCGCGGAGTACACCAATACGGTACGGGATCTCTTTGGAATCGATTTTGATTTTACCGGGCTGCTACCGCCGGATCACGTGGAGTACGGCTTTGATAAGTTTGGTGAGGTGCATCTGATGTCTCCATATCAGGTCATGGCGTACCTCAAGACTGCTCGATTCATCGCCGAGCGGGTGTTACCGGATACCAAACCCGAGGAGAGGACGTGGGAATTTGATGCGAGACATTTTCATGGCAGCAAAAATTTTGCTACCGGCGGGGGTGGGGATTTTCGGGATGGAGATGACTATGTGCTCACGGGGTTTCGTCCCTATCGGAGCAATCTTCATTTCTCCATCGACCCAGAGAGGCACAACCAATTTGTGATTCCCACCTTTGGTGTGTATCGGCTTGAAGTGAGGGCGCATTCGGAAAAATCGAACGAAGGTGAGGTGATTGGAATCAATCTTGGCGACGGTCGGCATCCGACCAGTTTTCGGACTATCCGACGGATTTTCATGTCGCATGGCTCAGAAGGATTTAAGACAGAGCTCACGCTCAAGGCGGGTGACCAACTTGCCTTTACCTTTGATAGCGCGCGTGTGCCAGGGAGGAGTCTTGAGAAGAAACCACACAACGGTCCTGAAATGCGTTTTTCCCATGTGACAGTGACCGGTCCGTTATCAGAGCAGTGGCCAACTGATGCGATGAAGTCCATCCTTTCCAAGTCGAACATGACGCCGACAGAATTAGTTGATCACCTTGTGTTGTTGCTCACGCAGCGGCCCCTGATGAGAGAGGATCGCAAAGCCTTTGTCGAGATTGCACGAACCCAAGCGAAGTCTGGCGCCTCGATGACTGCCATTGCCCGCAGTGTACTGATTGCGTTGTTGACCTCTCCGCACTTTATTTACAAGTCCGAGTCCCCCTCGCTCACCGACGTGGAGCGGGCCTATCGTCTGTCGTATTTTTTATGGAACTCCGCCCCTGACAATGCTCTCTTGATTGCGGCCAAATCCGGCGCCTTGGAGAAGGATCCATCGGCCGAGGTGGAGCGGATGCTCAAAAATAAAAAAGTGAGACGTTTTGTGGATGATTTTACCCGCCAATGGTTGCAACTCGACAAGGTGGATGACTTTGGGCCCGACGTCCGGGTGTTCAAAAATGTCCGCCGCATGACGGTGGATTCCATGGGGCGTGAAGGCCGCGAACTGTTTCGACACCTGCTTGAGCAGGGGCTGAGCATGGAACACTTTATCGACTCAGATTTTATTATGGTCAATGACCGTCTGGCCCGCTTCTATGGTTTGCCCGCTGTTGCGGGCGATGGTTTCATTCCAGTGACGCTTCCGGCTCAAAGCGAGCGGGGCGGGCTCGTTGCCCAGGCTGGTTTTCTGAAGCTCACCTCAACAGACTTTGCTACGTCACCGATCCACAGGGGCGCATGGATTTTGAAAAATCTCTACAACGAGCGGATCGAACCGCCGGCTGACGTGTTAATCAACGAGCCGGACATCCGTGGGACCACGACCATCCGCGAAGCCATCTTAAAACATCAACAGCTTGAAAGCTGTTCTCGCTGTCATTCGAAGATAGATCCTCTGGGGTTTGCACTTGAATACTATGATCCGGTTGGCCGCAAGCGGAGTAGCTATCGTCACGTGGAAGAAATCCCTGCCGAGCAGAAGGGAACCACCTTCACAAAAAAACTCAAATTCACCTCAGTTAAAATTCAGTCGTCTATGACACTACCGAATGGTCGTGAGGTGCATGACCTCCCTACGCTCAAGGCTGCCTTGATGGCTGACAAGGAACGCATCATTAAGGGCATTATCGGGAAACTCATCAGCTATGCTCATGGCCGAGAGGTCGCCCGGGTGGACCAGCCCTATATTGATGCCGTGTTCAATTTGGTCGCTCAAGAGGAGTTCTCTCTCCGTGCCGCGATCCATGCCATCGTCGCTCATCCCGCATTCGGTCAAAAATAAAGACGAGGGGCCCGGACTTCCGTTGTGCATCACCATGACAATGAACACGTGCTACCGGTTAGGTTTGTCTGTGCTGTTTCATTCAGCGAGCACGGTGTTGATGGCAGGTCTTGGGGTGCTGTATCCGGTTGTCGCGTCAGGCCAGCAGTCTCCCTATGCCAATGGTTTCCCCTTGCCGATTCCCAGTTCGACGGCACCGGCTATCGATCTTACACAGAATAAACAAGGTTTTTTGGTCCGATCCGAAAAGAGTTATGAGGAGGCTGCAGCGTGGGTGCGGGAGTATCTGCATACGCAGTACCTGCCGAAAGTCCGTGAGTACTACCCAGAACAGGACTTGAATGTGATCACACTCGCCGCTCGTCCGTCTGTCAATGGACTCGACGTGTATGAGGATCTCGTTTATGTGCGTCGAGGTAAACGTGCGATGGTTCTTGACCTCTATCTACCTGAGAGAGAAGAAGGGGAACGGTTGCCTCTGGTTATTTTTGTTCATGGTGGGGGGTGGGTTCGTGGATCTCACCGCACCTATCGACCGGCCGCAATCGCGTTCGCCAAACGTGGTTTCGCTACTGCCACCGTAGAATACCGACTCGCAGGAGAAGCAATGTTTCCTGCCGCAATTTACGATATGAAGGCAGCGATTCGTTGGCTCCGTGCGTGCGCGCACGATTTTCATCTTGATCCAAAGCGGTTTGGGATCGCCGGAGGTTCTGCAGGTGGCAATATCGCCATGCTGACTGCTGTGACATGTGGTGACTCTCGCTTTGAAGGTCCTGCCGATCATTTGGATCAGTCGAGTGAACTCCAGTGTGTTGTCTCTCTTTATGGAGCTATGAGTTGGACAGCACGAAGTTGGACGGATTCCAAGCCGGGCTCCCGCCTCATGAAAGAGACATTACCCGATTACCACATAGCGGGTGGCGCTCATCTTCCTCCGGTCCTTTTCCTCAATGAATGGGATCGTCGTAGTGATCGTCGTTGGGGAGCTGACACCATGGAAATCATCAGGAAGGTCGGTAAAGCAGATCGGGCCGAACTGACGTTGATAAATGCTCCTCACGGGTTCGTCTATTTTTCACCTCATCAGGCAATCGCCCTTGATCACCTGGAGACGTTCTTCAGCAAGCATTTTGCACAGAAAAGAAAATAATACCCAAGGCGTTCATATGATTTTGATATGAAATCGTTTCTAAACATAACTTTTACTGTCGACGGCGCACCGGAACACCAACGTGCCGTGTCTGCTACCTGGTGGCATTCAGAGGCTCTCGCATGGGTGGCACCATGCGGCTCCGAAGGAGAACACGCCACTGGCGAACCTGTGGACGACTATGCTGCAGGATGCGGGTGCGCCGATAGAACGATTCGCCGATGCAACTGCGACGGCGAATTCGATCTGGTTATAAGTCAGTTGCGACCCGCATCGCGCCGAACACGTTGTTTGGAGGTAGAATTCATATGAGTAGTACGAGATGCTTGCGAAAGGTACGCATGACTGTTTTGTTGTATACGCTCGTTATCAGTGTGTTGTATGCGAGTACCGTTGCGCAGGCTGCGTCACTGGAGGCTCACCTTCCGGAAAAACATCAGGCTTTTCTCAGGAGTCATTGTTTTGAGTGTCATGACTCCAATACACAGGAAGGCGAAGTCGATCTTGAAACACTGTCGTTGAGTATCGGGACGATCGAACAGGCGGAACGCTGGCAGAAAGTACTCAACGTTTTGAACTCGGGTGAGATGCCACCTGAGGATTCCATACAACCGGACGGCATTGAAAAGGCAGATTTTCTTGATGGCCTTGCTCAAACGATGGTCACAGCCCGTCGGATGTTGTCGGATGTTGGTGGCAGGATCACTATGCGACGATTGAATCGCCGAGAGTATCAGAATACCATCAATCAGCTACTTGGCATTAAGGTTGATGTGTCATCCCTGCCTGCCGATGGTGGTTCTGGCACCTTCGATACTGTCGGGTCATCGCAGTTTATTTCGAGTGATCAGATCGAGCAGTACCTGAAGCTTGGACGTAGTGCGATAGACGAAGCCTTTGAGCGACAGGCTACCCGGCAACAGCCGTCAAAAATATTTCGCGTCGAGCCAGAGAACACCGTTAATGTGCTGAGCCGTAAAAAAATTGCGGAGCAGGAAGAGACCTACCAGCGGTACCTTCTCTGGAAAGCAGAGGTTGATAAAGCAGCTCTTTTGCCGGAGAACAAGAAGGTACTCGCCGAACTTCGTGAGAAATACAATCTCGACGACCTCACGAACAACATTCGACTGTATCAAAACACGGGCCTTCTCAAAGGAGCTCCAGATGCAACCAAGTTTGGGTTTAGAGATGGTAATACTGCCTCCTTTTCATACCAAGGTGGCTACGACCGCACTCAAGCCTACATGAAGCAGTATCTCGATTTTCCAAACAGTGATCGGGGTACGTATCTGAAACTTGCCTGGGCTATTCAGCGTATCGATGTTGTGCCTGAACCCAAAGACGTTCCACCTGGAAAGTACACGTTGAGAATCCGTGCGGGTGTCGTTGAAGGTTCTGATCCTTCTCGTCACTTTATCGAGATTGGTCATCCGCAGCGTGTAAACGGAGTCCTTGCTGGTTTCTCGGGCAAGCCACTCGCGGGTCTTCAGGTACTTGGCACGGAGGATAATCCTGAAATCATTGAAACAACTCTAATGATCGGCTCGAACACACCACGTGAGTTTGGCATTCAGGAACGCCGGCCCGAGAGTAGTAAAAAGATGCTCTCAAGGGAATTTTATAGTTACAAGCGGGAAAACGGGTACGGCACCCCGCCTGCCATCTGGGTTGATTGGATTGAACTCGAGGGTCCTATCACAGAA
>MDSZ01197404.1_pt1 | contig 16720 bp, 15 predicted proteins | sample 811201 | NCBI WGS metagenome assembly MDSZ01 (sample SAMN05326647, study PRJNA326480) | marine metagenome | isolation source: seawater | place: Indian Ocean: North | collected 2010
CGTGGTAGACCACCACGTTGATAGGCTGGATGTGGAAGCGCAGTAATGTGTGCAGCTGACCAGTACTAATAGCTCAATTGGCTTAATTTATGCACTGAAAAAAATTTTTCTTTTATTAATATTTTCCTTGATTATTTTAATAACTATAAACTTATATGTTTATTGATATGAAAATTTATAAAAAAATCTCTATTATAAAAAATTTTTTAGTTTTTTTGTCAAAAGAAAAAAAAACATTAGAGTCAGAAATACTTAAATGTAACTTAAGAAAAGTTTCTGTACATATATTAAAATCAGATTTTATAATTTTATTTTTTATAAACATAGTATTAACAATTTTAAATTTATTTCAGATTTTTTTAAGGGATAAAGGTAACTATTTTTTTTTTTTATTTTTATCTCCTTTAAGTAAAAAATTTGAGGAAATTTTAGTCTCTGTTGTTTTGATAAATAATTTAAACCAAAAAGAAAATTATCAATATAAAAATATTAATGTTAAAGAAGATTACTTTGAATATGTAGTAATAGGAAGCGGACCATCTGGATCTATAAATTCATATTATCTTAACCAACAATATCCTGGAAAGGTATTACTCATTGAAAAAGGAAAAGATGTCTCAACTTTTAAAAAAAAACATCCTCAAGATGAATTTATTTCAAAGTGGAAAAATGGAGGTTTGAATTCAACATTATTTCCAATGCAAATTTCTTTTGCATCAGGTGAGTGTTTAGGAGGTGGAAGTGAAATAAACAGTGGTTTATTTCATAAGCCAAGCGAAAAGTTTTTAGACAGTTGGTCTATAAATCAAAATTATATCCAACCTAGTAAAGATGAAATTGAAAGACATTTCGATGATTTAAATAAAATTTTGGGCAATGATAAAATACTACCAACAAGTAAAAGTTATAAGTATTTTATTGAAGGTTGTTTAAAAACAAAAATTCAGTATGAGCATGTTCCTCAATTTTACTCTTCATTAAATAATTCTAAAATTATTAAAAAAAATACTATGAGGTCAACCTTTATAGATTTGTTTTTAAAAAATAATGGAAAAATACAAACTAATTTTGAAGTTATAAAAATAGAATATTCAAAAAAAAAAAATTATGGAATATTATTGGAAAAAAAAGTGGGAAAATAAAGACATTTTTCTGTAAAACTTTATTTTTAAATGGTGGAGCAATTCATACAAATAAAATTCTCATAAACAGCAAACTTTACCAAAAAGAAGTTTCAAATTTTAAATTTCATCCTATGATTAAAATGGTTGTTGAGTTTGATAATCAAGTCCAGCAAGGTTTTGAAAACGTACACCCTATACAATTTACTGATCAAAATGACCAATTTATTGTAGGAGAAGCCTCAAGTGGTGCACAATTTATAAAAATGAATTTTTTGAAAAATTTAGAATTATTTGATGATGTAAAGAAAAACTGGAAAAATATGTCTGTATACCATTGTACTTTTTCCTTTGGGAAAGGAAATCTTATTAAACTACCATTTTTTAATAAATATTTTTATTCATATAATATAGAAAAAAGCCAAATCAATGTCATTAGAGATGCCTTATTACAATCAATGAAAGTATTGTTCAACGGTGGCGTAAAACGAATATTTTTAGCAAAATCCGGCGGAATTGATGAGCTTAATCCTAGCAACTACAAAACTAAAATATTAAAAATCAATAACCCAAAAGATCTGAAATTTTCAGCTGTACATATTTTTGGAGGAGTAAAATGTGGAGAAAATCAAGATTGCATAGTTAATAGTTTTGGAAAATCTTTAAAATATGAGGATCTTTATATTAATGACTCTAGTTTGATAAATGAAAATTTGCTCAAGAATCCACAAGGCACAATAATGTTTACAGCAAAGAGAAACATAGAGCAATTTATTAATGAAAAAAAATAATTTTATAAAATATATTTACTTCAATAAATTCCCAAAAAATTTTTTAATTTTTTTACCAATGATTTTTTCTTATAATATTTCTTATGAAAATTTTCTTAATTGTCTTATAGGTTTTATTGTTTTTTCCATAATAGTAAATGTCTGTTATTTAACAAATAATTATGTTGATCAAAAAATAGATAAATTAAATAAACTTAAGAAAAAAAATGAACAAATACCAAAAAAAAAATTAATATTCTTAAATTATTTAATTATATTTTTTATTTTAACACTTTATTTTTTTAACTTTTTTAGTTGGTTTCTTTTCTTATATTTATTTCTATTTTACTTATACACATTTTTTCTAAAAAAAATTTTTTTAATTGATATTCTTGTTCTTTCTATATTTTATTTAATAAGAATTTACTATGGTTCTGATATAATAGATCAAAATATAAGCATAGGTTTTACAATATTTTTTTTCTCATTATTTGCTACTTTGGCAGTTTATAAAAGGATCATACAAATTAACGTAAACAATTTAAAAGATAAAAACTCTTTAATTGCATATACAATTAAAGAATTAAATTTTTTAAAATATTTCTCCGATGGGTTTATTTTAATTTCAATAATTTTGCTCTCTAATTTTTTAATTATAAGATCATCACTCTTTAATTTTTTTTTCGAATTTAATTTTTCCGGATCATATGCGGTAGGTAGCATTATATTAATTTTGTTTATATTTAATCTATATAGAATTAGAAAATTAGTTTTTTTCAATAAGATTAAAAAAGATATTGTTGATTATGTATTTACTGACAAATATGCTATATTAACAAGTATATTTATACTAGTAATTTTAATAAATTTATACTTATGAAAATTTTAGTAACAGGTGGATCTGGTTTTTTAGGTGCTGAAATAATTAAAAAATTAACATCAAGAGGTTTTAAGGTTTCTAATTTAGACTTAATTAGTAACAACAATAATAATATTCAAAATTTTCAAATTGACATATTAGATAAAAATAATCTGGAACTTGTTTTCAAGAATAACAATTTTGATATAGTCATTCATTCATGTGCTAAAGTTCCTATTTCAAATAGTAATAAAAATTTTAATGAAGTTAATGTTCTGGGAACTAAAAATGTATTAGATTTGACTAAAAAATATAAAGTTGGAAGATTTGTTTATATTTCGAGCTCTGCAGTATACGGATTGCCCAATAAGACACCTATTAAAGAGGATGATATTCGCAAACCTGTAGAATTATATGGTTTTTCTAAAAAGGAAGGTGAAGATTTATGCCTTAGTGAAATGAAGAATACCAACATAGGCATTGTAAGGCCACGAACTGTTATAGGAGGAGACAGACTTGGTATATTCTCAATTTTGTTTGAATGGATAAAATCTGATTTACCTGTTCCAGTACTGAACAATGGAAATAATTTATATCAATTTATTGATGTAGACGACTTAGCAGAGGCAATTTGCTTAACTGGATTGTCTAAATATGTTGGATCTTTAAATATTGGTTCAAATTCATTCACATCAATAAGAGATATTTTAACTCGGTTGATAAAACATAATTCAAGTAACTCAATAATTAAAAATTTAGATTCAAGTTTACTTTTCAATTTTTTAAAGCTTTGTATTAAATATAATATCGTTCCTCTTAAAGAATATCATTATTTAGCATATGGAAAAGATATTTATTTTGATACATCCCTATCAAAAAAAGTATTAAATTGGGAGCCAAGTATTTCAAATTTTGAGAGTTTAAACAATTCATATAATAATTTTATAAATAAAAAAAATGTTAATTTAGAAAATCAAGCAGTTCACAGAAAACCTCTAAAAAGCTTAATTTTAAAATATGCTTCAAATTTTTTGTAAAATTTAACTGCTTAAAATGAGTATTTTTAATTTAAATTTTCAAAAATATACAAATTATCTAATCTTATTTTTAGTTTCAATTTTTTACTTATTTATATTTCAGAATATTGATAAAGGAATAGATTTTTCAGATGAGTCTTACTCATTATTAAGATCTTTATATCCTGAATTGGAAATTGGCAAAATTACTTACTTTGGATATATTAATAAATTTTTATTAACTATATTTCAACAGAATCTCAATTTTCTCAAAATTTTTGCAATCTTTATAATTTCATTATCTTCAATTTGTTTAGCATTAAATTTTAAAAAGCTAGTAAAAAAAAAATTTAAATATGAGTTTAATTTATTTATTCTTATTTCGATATGTCTGCTAGGAGTAATTAACTTTTATTCAACTTGGAGACTCACACCTAATTATGATTATTACACTTTATTAGGAGTTTTAATTTTTCTTTCAGGATTGATTTTATTATTTTTATTAGAAAATTTTAAAATTATTAAAATCTTAAATATTATATTGTTTTTTTCAACTGGATTACTAATATGCCTTATTTCAAAACCAAGCACATTCATTATTCTCTCATTTTTGGCTTTAATATCTTTAATATTTGTTAAAAAACAAAAGATAATACATATAATTATTTGTAATGTAGGAATATTTATAGTTTTATTTTTTTTTTATATTTTCTTGAAACTAATTGATGTTTCAGTAAACGAATATTTAAATGATCTTAGTTTTGGATCAGATATTAAAAAAATTCAAGATCCCCGATACGATATTAAATTTTTATTATTTGGCTCTATAAAACAAGTTTTATATTTCTTTTATGTAAAATTTTATCTATTTTTAATAATTCCATTTATAATTTATTGTGAAAACAAGTTTGCAAATTCTAAAAGTTATTTTTTTTTAACATACTTCATATTCATTACACTAACTTATAAAAGCCCACTATTAGCTTTAGCTTGTTTTGTATTTTATCTATCAATAATCAGGTTCGATTTACTTAGAAAAAATTTTTTGGAATTAATTTTAATACCCTTCATCTTACTTTCTAGTTATTTTGCTGTATCAGTAGGAACTAATACTAATTTTGTTTTACATTTGCAAAAATCAGATATCATCATTTTCTTAATCTTTTTTTATCTATTAATATTTTTTAAAATTGATGGAAAAAATAAAAATTATCAACTTAATGTAGGCTTCTTTACTGTAATTTTTGTCTTAATTTTTTTTAAATTTATTGATGGAATTTATAAGCCTCATAGATTGAATGATAATATTTTTAATCTTAATTATACTGTAGAGATGAAATCATTTAACAACAAGTTTTTAGTAGATAAATTTAGTAAAGATTTTATTTTAGATATTCAAGAAATTTTTTATAAAAATGGTTGGAAGAAAGGTAAAAAATTAATAGAATTATCAGGTAGATATCCAATTTTTAATCTTATTTTAGATGCTGAATACGTATCCAAACCATGGTATCTCGGCGGCTACGAGGGTAGCACTAACTTTGTAAAAAGTTTTTTAAAACAAACTGATCCCAAATTAATACAAAATTCCTGGATCATAACTTCAGATTACAAATTCGGTATATCGAAGGATATACTGATTGATTTTAATGTAGATCTAGAGAAAGACTTTATTTTTATCGGTGATTTTACTGATGAAAGAAATGGTAATCATTTTAATATTTACAAACCATTATAATAAAAATCAATTACAAATAATATAATCAACAAATTTTGGTATATTTTTTTTATTAAAAGCATCTTTTAAATTACAAAACTTAATATGATTAAGTATGTATGTAATTTTTATTAAAGTCTTTAAACTCAACTAAAATATTAAGACAAATAATAACTTATTTAATTAAATTTTATATTTTGATAGCAAATGATTTTGAAACTCTGTTCAATCTCTTTGAGTGAGTCTCATTTTTACAAATGTTGCAAATTGTATTTTTTGTAATTTCTTTTTTATCTCCAAACTCTGACCTAGCCGACACATATTCCTCAGAATTCCAAATGTTATATATATTATTATTTTCAAGATTATCAAAATCTGATTTTGGATCATCAATTATACAACAAGGATTTATAGATCCATCTGAATTTACCACAATACCACTCCATGGCCAATGACATGGTATTTTTTCTCCCTCTCTAGCTGAGGTAGATTTACTTTCACCTCTATCGTATGTTCTATAAACCAAGCTTTTGTTTTCAGGAAGCCATTGTTCATCCATATTAGGATTATGTTGTATCTTATCAATTTTTATTACATCAGCGCCGAATTTTTCTTTAAGATTTAGAAATTCATTATGTTGATGCTCGTTTTGTCTCATAGCCAACATTGACAGTTCAATAATTGGTTTTTTTAAATTTTTATCTTTTTTTATCTTTTTTATAATTTCAAGGTTTTTGTAAACTAAGCTTATATCTCCTTTTCTTCTGTATTTCGAGTAAACCTCTTGATCTAAACCATCAACATCTACATGTAAAAGATTTAATCCTGAATTTAATAAGTCCTCAATGTATCCTGTTTTAAAAGATCTCGATAAATTAGTAGATATTCTTGTCCATAAATTATTTTTTTCGCAATATTTTAACATTTCAATTAGTTTTTTGTTAAGAGTTGGTTCACCCCAGTTGTATAAATGTACTTCGATCGCATAATCTTTAACTTGGTCTATAACATTTTTAAAAGTTTCAAAGCCTAATATTTTTTTAACTCTTTCAGATGCACCTAAACCAGTTGGACAAAGTGGACATCCTAAATTACATGCATTCGTAGGATCGACAATAATTTTATATGGTTTAGATTTTAATTTAGTAACAAGATTTTCTTCTTCGACGCATGCAATTACAAAATTTTTTAGTTTTTTTGTATTTATAGAACTGACAGAAAATGAGTTTAAAAATTTTAGATAATTTTTTTTCTGTGAATATTCCATTAATTCATCAAAGCTTTTTTGCTCAATATTTTTTATTTCTGTATCGACTTTATTCATCTTTTTATTATTTTTTTTTCGACACTTTCTAATATATAATGTCCCAAAAATATATGTGTTTCTTGTATGACTGAAGTTGTATCGCTTTCTACTATAAGAGGTAAATCACAATGTTTTTTGGCATTTCCACCCTTATTTCCTAAAAAGCCAATAGAAAACACCCCCATATTTTTTGATTTTTTTAAAACCTCAAGAATATTTTTTGAATTGCCAGATGTTGAAATAATAATCAATATATCGCCTTTTTTTCCAAAAGCTTCTAAACTTCTACTAAATACATATTTAAATGAAAAATCGTTACTACATGCTGTTAAATGAGAATTATCTAATGCTAAGTTTAAAATTGATAAAGGCTTTCTGTTGATTTTAGGTCTTAATCTATCTATAAATTCAGCAGATAAGTGTTGTGCATCTGCAGCAGATCCTCCGTTTCCGCAAATCATAACTTTGTTTTTTTTCTTTATACATTTAAATATTTTAAATATTGCAAGGTCTATTTGATTATTGATTTTCAACAGTTTTTTTTTTGCTTCAACTGAAAAATTTATTTTTTTTTTTAATAAATTCATTTTTTTATATGAGATCTCAATTTATTTGCAACTATCAATTCTTCAGGACTTACATGTCCCAATTTTTCTTCACCTCTTGCAATCATTATTTTTTTTATATTATGAACTAAATTAATCATGCCATTATACTCTATTGAGGCTGATTGGTCTGATCCATACATTGTTCTATCCAAGGTAATATGTCTTTCTAATGAATTAATTCCATACAAAACTGCAGATGACGAAACTACAACACCATTTTCATGTCCGCTGTAACCAACTTTGCATTTGTATCTTTGCTTAAGTGAATTTATTGTTTGCAAATTAAGATCTTGCGTTTTAGCTGGATAAGTAGATACACAATGCATTAACTCAAATTTACAATTTTCATTTTTGAAAATTTCTACAACATTATCAATGTCTTGAATCGTACACATCCCTGTTGAAATAAAAGTATATTTATTTTTTTTTGCAACTTCTTTTGCAAAATTTAAGTCTACAACCATTGCTGAAGCTATTTTATTGAAGTTTAAATCATATTTGTCTAAAAATTCTAGGCTTTTTATATCCCATGCCGAAGCAAACCAATTGATTCCTATGGTTTTACAAAATTTATTAATTTCGTCATATTCATCTTTACCAAATTCAAGACCTTCTTTCTGTTCTTTCTGAGTTTTGCCCCAAGGACTTTCTCTAGGTTTTTCTAGTTGTTCTTTACTATAAACTTCCTCTATAGTTCTTTTTTGAAATTTGACTGAGTGAAATCCTGCATTCTTAGCATTTGTAATTAGGTCTTTTGCAATATCTAGATTTCCGTTGTGATTTATTCCAATTTCAGCAATTAAATGGAGATCTTTTATGTTGATTTGATATTTATCGAGATCTGATACCATATATTATATTTTGTATTTAAAATATTTTTATAAGGATATTTATAATATAAAACTTTAAAATACTATGAAAATCTTCGCACTAATACCACTTAGAAAAGGCAGCAAAAGGATAAAAAATAAAAATTTAAAAAAAATAAAAGAAAGATCTATTTATCAGATTGTATTAGACCAGGCAATTAAATCTAAATTAATAACAAAAGTTTTTGTCGCGACAGATATTGATAATTTTAAATTTAAAAATAAAAAAGTTTCAATATTTAAAAGATCAAAACATAGCGCTACAGCAAAAGCGCAGACCGAGATAGTAATCAATGAATTTTTAAAAAGTAATATTTGTGATTACTTAGTATTAATACAAGCAACTAATGTTTTTTTAAAAGCGATTTATTTAGACAAAGCATTAAAAAAAATGCTAGAAAATCCGAAATTTGGTAGCTTAGTGTCGGTGGTAAATACTAAATTTTTTATTTGGGAAAAGAAAAATAAATTATGTAAATCTTTAAGTTATAAATTAAATAAAAGACCTAGAAGTCAAGATATTAAAGATAAACAATTAATTGAAAATGGATCATTTTACATTTTTAAACGAAAAAATTTTCTTAAAAGTCAAAATAGGCTTCATGGGAATATAACCTATTTCGAAATGCCCAAAGAAAGTTTATTTGAAATAGACGACCTAAATGATTTAAGTTTAGTAAGAAAAATTTTAAATTAATAAACAGTCCTTCCTCCGTCTATAGAGATAAAACTTCCATTACAATATTTGGAAGAATCTGAGAGAAGATATGTGATAATACCATCAAAATCTTTAATATTTGCCATTCTATTACTTGGAATTTCTTTTTTTAATTTTCTAACAAAAATCCTGTCTTGATTATTGTATACCCCTCCCGGGGCAATAGTATTTGACCTAACTCCTTTTTTTCCCCAATAAGTACAAGAATATTTTGTTAATCCAATTATTCCATGCTTAACTACTGAATATGTAATGGGTTTAATATAATTTAAGTGACTGTACAATGATTGTTTAGGGCCTTTAACTCCTAGATCAGATGAAACGTTAATAATTGAGCCACTTTTATTTTTCGCAAATTGACTACCAAAAATTTTAGTACAAATAAATGCTCCAGTTAATCCAACTTTAATTTCTTTCTCCCATGTTTTTAAATTAAAATTTTCTAATTCGTTTTTAACTTTTTTGGAAGCCTGTGGATTAAAGGCAGCATTATTTATTAATCCAAATAATTCTCTTTTATATAATTTATTTAAAGATTTTAAAACATTAGATACTTGTTTCTGATCTGTAATGTCACACTTGTAAAATCCAGCATTTATACCAAATTCATTTTTTATATCTTTAATTATAGATTTTGCTTTTTTCATGTTTAAATCTAAAATAATTGGAATGCCATTTGATCCAGCAATAACTTTTGCAAACCTCTCTCCAAGAAGCCCAGCACCTCCAGTTATAATAATAACTTTATTATCAAGATTAAAATTTTTTCTTAGCATTTTGACATTTTATAGTATAAACACCTTTAAATTTTAAACAAATATAAATAGAATTATGGATCCAAAGTGGACAGATGGGAATGAACTTGAATACTTAAGACAGGTATTAGAGAATTCGTCAGAGGTGCGAAAAAACCCTTTTACAGATAGACTGGAAAAAGCTTTTATTGAAAAATACAAAGTAAAATATGCAATAGCTATGAATTCAGGAGCATCAGGAATTCATTCAGCGTTAGTTGCATGTGGAGTAAAACCTGGTGATGAGGTAATTACTTCACCATATTCAGTTTTATGGGATGCCGGTGCTGTTTTAATTATGGGTGCAAAAGTAGTTTTTGCAGACGTTAAATATGGAACTCACAATATTGACCCAGCAAAAGTCATAGAAAAGATTTCAGAGAAAACTAAAGCAATAATTCCAGTTTCTTATCATGGACTTCCTTGCGATATCGATGAACTCAAAGAAATAGGAAAGAAGTATAGTATTCCTATTATAGAAGATAACGCACAAACCCATTTAGGAGAGTACAAAGGTAGATATGTTGGAACTGATGCTGACTTCGCAATGTTTTCCTTAGAAAGAACTAAACATATAAGCTGTCATGAAGGTGGAGTATTGCTAACTAATGATGAGACTCTTGCTACAAAAGCAAGAAAATTTGGCGGAGGTGGATTTAAAAACCTTACATCTGATAAGAGCAAACTTGCTGCAATTATTCCTTCAGAGTTTCAATCCCCAGATTATAAGAGGCATGATAGCCTTGGTCTAAACTATAGAATAAGTGAATTTTGTGCAGCAGTAGCCTTAGCTCAATTTGAGATGGTTGAAAAAAAAGTGAAATTAAGAAGAGATATTAGTAAAATGTATAATGAAATGTTTAAGCATTTTGAAAATTTTGAGCCACAAGAAGTGCCTAAAGATTACATACATTCATACTTTACTTACTCAGTTAAATCACCTTTTGATAAATTAGAAGATTGGAAATCTTTTTATAACTTTCACGTAAAAAGAGGAGGAGACGATTTTTATGCAATGATGTCTACTGTTTATGAGGAAGATGTAATGACAAAACATAAAGATTATGCTGAATGGAAAGGATCGTGTCCAGTTACAGAAAAAATTCAATCTAAAGCAATATTATTTAAAACCAATTATAGATCAATAAATGATGCTGAAAAAAATATTAATAAATTAAAAGAAAGCTTAGAGAAATACAATTTTGGTCATAATTGAGAGCTGCCTAAATTACTGAAATTTTGCCTAAAAAATTTTCAAATCTTATTTTCTCTAAATAAATATAGAATATAAATATATCAACCCACAATCATTACATGAATTATTAATTTAAATTTTTTTAAATTAGTAATGTTACGATAATTTAAATTAATTTTGAAAGTCTCAAATCTAAACGATTACTAATTATTAATATTTTTTTTAATACTAAGATTTTATCTTATTTAAATACATACATTAAGCATTAGTTACAAATATATTAATCAAAAAAATACTTTCAACAAAGTTTCTTTTTAGAAAATTTTTTTTCTGCAGATTTTAAATCTCGCATATTATGAATATCGATTGAGTCATCTACTATCCAACATTCATTTTTAAGACTTTTATGATCATGTTTTTTTTTGTCAAAATTATATGTTTTTAACTTTTTTAAAGTTATGCCCCAAAATGATCCATTTATTTCTCTATTTTTCTTTATAGATCTAATATCTTCAATATTTGTATTTTTTAATATTTCATAAGCATATAGTAATTTTGAAATATCAAGATTTGGAGAGTTTGCTTGGACAGTAACAACTGCATAAGTATTTTTAGGGAAATACCTAAAGGAGTCCAACATCAAGTGTCGAGCTGGTATATTATCACCTTGAAGACTTTTTTTTCTAAAAATTGTTTTGATTTTTAATTTTTTTGCATAATTTTCAATAAATTTACTATCCGTATTAATGTAGTAATCTTTAGTTATTTTTTTGATTTTTAATATTGTCCAATGAATAAGTGGTTTTCCAGCAAATGTAGCAATATTTTTATTTTCGAGTCTTTTACTTTTCCCTTTTGCTAGAGTTAAAAAACAAATTCTTCTTTTCATACTTTAATATTTAAATATATTTTTCAAATACCGTTTAAAAAAATTAATTATAGATAATTAAATAGTTTACAATCAATTAATTTGCAAACAAACAAGTATATCTAAGTAAATTTAAATATTATTATTTATAAATTAAAGTTTTTAGGTATAATATTTGATGTTATTTAACTTGGGAAAAATAACTAAATTCTTAAAATTTAAAGAAATTTGACCTAAGAATATTATAGAAAAGATATTGGAGGCTCATGTTTCAAAACAAGAAAAAAGGAAAGTTAAAATCCTGGTATTTATACTTTTTATTTAGTCAGTGGAAAGCCATAAGTTTAATATCAACATCAAAAATGAATTTTTTTGAGAAATTTGGGATTTAATAAAAAAGTGGCAAATACAAAAAATATGTACATTTTTCTATATTTATAAATATATGAAGTTAAGATCAAAGTTAAATCATCGTGGTACAATTTTGAAAAATATTTCAGCTAATAATTATGTTTTTGATAATGTATGTAATATAAGTTTGAGTAATAAAATTACAAAATTAATTTTTTAATTTCTCAATGATTAATAATTTAAAAAAATTGTTCACTTATTTCTTGCCTCTTCCAGATGATATGCCAAATTGGAGTAAAATTTTAAAAGGCAAAGAAGAATATAAAATTAATAAAGCTAAAAAAAAAAAAATTTTGATTGCTACTTCTTCAGGAGGACATAAAGTAGCAACATCACTAGAGTCATTAATAGGTGTCTCATTAAATCTCAAAGGTTCAGATGTAGAATTTTTACTGTGTGACAAAATTTTAAATGGTTGTATTATGACAACAGATACCAATACAAAGGAAAACAATTTAATAAAAAAAAAAATTAATATATGCGATGCTTGTTTTAGTATAGGCAATAAAACATTTAAAAAAACAGGCTTAAAAACTCATTATTTGAGTAAGTATTTAAGCAAAAAAGAGATTAAAAAAATAAATAATGAAATTAGAGGGCTTAATACTGAACAAATAAAAAACTTCAAAAAAAATGATATAAATGTTGGGGAACAAACTGTTGCCAACTTATTAAGATATTATGCAATAGGCGATTTAAACTTAAGATCAAATTCAGATAAGTTGTTAAAGATATTTTTAGAAAGTGCTTTACTGACTTACACAGCTATCGAAAATTTGTTAACTGAAAACAAATATGATGTTATAGTCCTTAATCATGGGATATATATACCCCAAGGTATAATAGCAGAAATAGCTAAATCAAAAAAAATTAATTACGTTACTTGGACAACTGGAACTAGAAAGAATTCATTCATATTCAGTCATAACCAGGTTTATAACAAAGACATTGTTAACGAGAATAATTTAAATTGGAAACAAATTAATCTACAAAATATTGAAAAAAAAATTGATAAATATTTAGAAAGTAAGGTTACTGGAGCTCAAGATTGGCAATATCATAAAAATGCAATATCACTTGATGTAAAAAAATATTTTGAAATCAACAAAATTGATCTAAACAAACCATTGATTGGTTTAACAACAAATGTAATCTGGGATGCTCAATTACATTATGATGATACTATTTTTCATAATATGATTGATTGGATACTAAAGACAATAAATTATTTTAGTAAAAGAAAAGATTTAAATTTGCTAATTAGAGTACATCCAACCGAGGTGAATTCTGATCGTCCAGCTAAGCAAAAAGTCAAAGATGAGATAGAAAAAAAACATAAAAAATTACCTAATAATATTTTTTTAGTTGATTCCAATGATCCAATAAGCACTTATTCAATTTTAAATCATTGTAATGCAATATTAGTATATGGTACAAAATTAGGTATAGAATTCGCAGCTAGAGGAGTTCCAGTAATAGTTGCGGGTGAAGCTGTAATAAGGAATAAAGGGTTTTCAATTGAGCCAAAAACTGAAAAAGAATATTTCCAATTACTTAAATCGCTTCCATTTCATAATAAAATGAGTGATGATAATATAAATGATGCAAAGAAATTTGCCTATCATTATTACTTTAAAAGAATGTTAGCTTTAAATTCTTTAGAAGATATTCCCTATAATTTTCCTCCCTTTAAAATTAAAAATAATTTTTTAAATATTCTCTCAAATAATTCTGATAAAAATTTAGATTTAATTTGTGATAGTATATTAAATGGAACTGATTTTTATTTTAAAGATAATAACAAAGAATGAAAAAAAAGGATAACATTAATATTGCAAAGCTTTATAATTTTGCAAAAATTTACCTATTTCCATTAAATAGAAGTTTAACTGGAGAAGGTGTAAGAAAAACATTAAGTTATATAAAATCATTTTTTCCAAAACTTAGAATTAAATTTTTTAAATCAAATATACAAGTTTATGATTGGAAAGTTCCTTCAGAATGGAATGTCAAAAGCGCTTATGTTAAAGATTTTGAAGGAAAAAAAATTATTGATTTTAAAAATAATAATCTTCACCTAATAGGCTATTCTTCACCAATTAAAAAGAAATTAAGAAAAGATGAGTTATTAAAAAGACTTCATTTTTTAAAAAATCAGCCTAATGCTATCCCATACATAACTTCATATTATAAAAAAAATTGGGGATTTTGTTGTTCTTATTATCAATTTCTAGAAATAAAAAAAAAATATAAAAAAAATCAAGTTTTTGATGTTTTAATAGAATCAAGTTTTAAGAAGCATGGCAGAATGAATTATGCTGACTATTTAATAAGAGGAAAAACAAAAAAAGAGATCTTAGTTTCTACCTACATATGTCATCCTTCAATGGCAAACAACGAATTATCTGGGCCAATAGTTTCGATGGCTTTAATAAATTATTTTAAAAACAGAAAAAAACCTAATTATTCAATTAGATTTTTATTTATACCAGAGACGATAGGATCAATAGCATATATAAATAAAAACTTAAAAGACTTAAAAAAAAATGTTGTTGGAGGTTACAATCTTTCATGTATTGGGGATGAAAAAAATTATTCTTGCATGTTATCTAAAAAAGGTAATCACCCTGCGGATCAGTCACTGTTAAGTGCTTTTAAAAAATTAAAAATTAATAAATATAAAGTTTATAGTTTTTTAAAAAGGGGCTCTGATGAGAGACAATTTAATTCACCTGGAGTTGATATACCAATGGCCTCAATATTTAGGTCAAAATATGGTGAATACAAAGAATATCACACCTCATTAGATAACTTTAATTTAGTTACACGAAAAGGATTATATGGAGGCTATAAAGTAGCTAAAGAAGCTATTAAAAATCTAGATAAAAAAATAATGCCTAAATCAAAATATTTATGTGAGCCTCAACTGGGAAAAAGAAATTTATATAACAATTTATCTGTTAAGGGTTCGAGCTTTAGTTCAATGAGGTATTTAGATTTTTTACAATATAGTGACGGAAATTTATCTTTACAACAAATTTCAAAGATAATTAATTTGAATTTTAATCAGACAAAAAAAATATATAAAGTATTACTGAAAAAAAAATTAGTTATATGATTCAAAATAATAATAAATATGAACCAAAAAAAAATTGGACAAAGCTATTTAATAAAGTAAATGAAATTTCATATCCAGCAGAAGGTGTAATAAGAATATTTAAAGGTAAATTTCCTAAATTAAAACTTAAGTTTAAAAAAAACCAAAAAATATTAGATTTAGGTTTTGGTGATGGAAGACACATATTGTTTTTAAAAAATCTTGGATTAAATGTTTTTGGTACCGAAATTAGTTCAGATATAGTAGATAAAGCGAAAAAAAATTTTAAATCATTAAGTAAAAATTTTAATATTGGAACTTCAGATAAAATAAATTTTAAATCAAATTATTTTGATATCTTGTTATCATGGAATTCTTGTTATTACATGAATCCTAAAGATCCTTTTAATTTTAAAAAACATGTTAAGGAAATGAATAGAGTTCTTAAGAAAAATGGTCTTTTAATTCTATCAATACCAAAAAAATCCTCTTTTATATATAAAAATAGTAAAAAAATTAAAAATGGTTACAGAGTAATTAAAGATGATTATTTTAAAGTAAGAGATGGACAAATTATGAGATGTTTTGGAAATAAATTAGAAATTGAAAAAAGTTTTAAAAAAAATTTTAGAAATTTTATCCACAGCTCAATAGATATAAACTGGTTTGGTTTAGATTATCATTGGCATATTTTAATAGCAAAAAAGAAATGAAAATAGAAACTCAAATATTAGATTGTACTTTAAGAGATGGAAGTTATTTAAATAATTTTCAATTTACAAAAAAACAGACTTACGAAATTTGCAGCAAACTAGAAAAAGCTGGAGTAGAGCTTATCGAGGTTGGTCATGGAATGGGATTAGGAGCCTCAAGAATAAGAAAATACAAAGCAAAAGAAACAGATTTAAATTATGGAAAATATGCAAACATGGCTTTGAACAAATCTGATTGGGGCATGTTTTGTATTCCAGGTATTGCTAGTTTGGATGATGTAAAAAAATTAAAAGACATGGGAGCAAATTTTATAAGAATAGGATCAAATGTAGAAAATTATAAACTTTTAGAACCCTATATATATCTTGCTAAAAAATTAAATATGAAAGTATGCACAAATTTTATGAAGTCATATGTTTTTCTACCAAAAAAATTTTCTAAAATTGCTAATATTGCTCATAATATGGGCTCAGACATTGTTTATGTTGTTGATTCAGCAGGAGGTATGATCCCTTCAGAATTAGAAAATTATTATAATAGTATTAAAGAGATTAATAAAAAAATAAAAGTTGGTTTTCATGGACATAACAATTTGGGTTTTGCTGTAGCAAATGCATATAAAGCTATAAAATTAAATTTTGATATAGTTGATGCATC
>MDSZ01134950.1_pt1 | contig 16719 bp, 20 predicted proteins | sample 811201 | NCBI WGS metagenome assembly MDSZ01 (sample SAMN05326647, study PRJNA326480) | marine metagenome | isolation source: seawater | place: Indian Ocean: North | collected 2010
ACTAGGTGCTGATGGATTTGCTAAAAAGTTTGCATTAGAATTTGATTTGGATTATGTGGAATTTCCACCAGCTCATTATAGTCATAATATACATTGTAAGTTATCAGCTAAACACTACAATAAACCATATTACGTAAGTAATTTTTTCAAAAGAAACAAACAGATAGCGGAGTATTCTAACATCTTGGTTGCTTTTGTTCAAGAGGGAATAGAATCGAGAGGTACAATGAATACAGTTAGTCACGCTGAAAAATTAAAAAAAATGGTGAAAATAATAAATTAATATATATTTATATATGTATATATGGAATAAGTTATGGAAGAATTAAAACTAACGTCAGTCAAAATATTAGGGGATTTGTATAAGAAATTTAAATTGGACGCGTTGTCTAACGAGTTCACGTTACAAAAATTAGTCAATCGCTCAATGGACTTGTATTTATTGGACAATCAATTTAAATTACAAATTCATGAACACAAAAATTTAGAACCAAGTGGGAGTAGGTTATGAGAGATGAATTAATAAAAGCTAGTAAAATGCATTTTGAAGCACACATAGAAAAACATCGTATAAATGTTGAAAATATTTTACACAATCCAGTCGGTGTAGCTGAACACTCAGATATAATGGATACGGTAGAGAAAGAGTTAGAAATTATTGCTGAATATGATGATAAACTAAGTGTTTTGAATAAATACTTTCCTAGTGATTATCAAGGAGATGATGTAAGGAAGTTGTTAAATGACTAAAAGAAAAAGAAAAAACGTAGTTGGTAATTTTAGAGGTTCAGAAGATATATTTTTCACTAAGGTTGTTAAGGGACTAAAGAAATTTCTAGAATCACCTTTTAAGTAGAGGTTAATATGGCAAAAAAGAAAATATTATTACTGTCTGATGATTTAAGAATGTCATCAGGTGTTGGTACGATGTCAAAGGAATTTGTCATCGGTACATTAAATAATTACGATTGGGTACAGATTGGTGGAGCAATAAAACATCCAGAGGAAGGTAAAGTTGTTAACATGGATGAAACCTGTAGAAAAGAAACTGGTATTGAGGATGCCAAATTAACTATTTATCCTGTAAGTGGTTATGGTAATCAAGAATTACTAAGAAATATATTGATGGTAGAGAGACCAGACGCTATACTTCACTATACAGACCCAAGATTTTGGGGTTGGTTGTATGATATGGAACACGAAATTAGACAGAGTATACCTATCTTCTATTACAATATTTGGGATGACTGGCCAGCTCCATACTACAATGAATTCTTTTACGAATCTTGTGATTTGATTATGAATATATCTAAACAGACAGTAGCTATAGTTAATGAAGTAGCTAAAAAGAAACCTCGTACAGATTGGGATTGTACTTACATACCACATGGAATTAATCAAAAACATTTTTATCCTATCAGTATCTACGATGAAGAATACAAAAAAGTAAAAGAGATGAGAAAACAACTCACCGATGATAAAATTGAGTTTATTGTTTTTTACAACAATAGAAATATACGCCGTAAATCTCCTGGTGACTTAGTGTTAGCATTTAAAACATTCTGTGATATGTTACCAAAAGAGAAAGCTGATAAATGTGCACTATTAATGCACACACAACCAAAAGACACAAATGGTACAGATTTACCAGAGGTAGCCAAGATGGTAGCACCAGGTTGTAAAGTGTATTTTAGTGCTAACAAATTAGAACCAAATCAGTTAAATTGGTTGTATAACATGGCTGACGTAACAATCAATATTGCGTCTAATGAAGGTTTTGGTCTAGGTACTTGTGAATCCTTAATGTCTGGAACACCAATCACAGTAAACGTAACAGGTGGATTACAAGACCAGTGTGGTTTTAAGTTAAACGATAAACTCGTTACTTATGAAGATTACACAGAAATAAAGTCATTTCATGATGATAGAAAATGGAAAGACAATCCTGACTTAACTTGGGGTGAGTGGGTAAAACCAGTATGGCCCTCAAATAGGTCTATGGTTGGTTCTATACCAACACCTTACATTTTTGATGATAGATGTAGATTTGATGATGTTGCACAAGCCATAAAGGATTGGTATGATGAAAGTCCAGAAAAAAGAATGGAGTGTGGTTTGAAAGGACACGAGTTTGTAACTAGTGACTTTTCCATGATGACAGCTGAAAAGATGTCCCAAAATTTTACTGACCACATGAATGAAGCATTTGAAAAATGGAAACCAAGAAAACGTTACAGTATTTATAAAGCATAGGAGTTATAATGAGTGATAAACCAATATGTTTAGTTACAGCACCAGTTGGAACACGCAGTGGATATGGAGCTCACAGTAGAGATATATGTAGAGCATTAATTAATTTAGATAGATATGATATTAGAATTTGGCCAGTTCGTTGGGGTGCTACACCACAAAATGCATTACACATGGATGATCCTAATGACAAACCAATAATAGATAGGTTACTACAGAACCCACAATTAGAAAGACAACCAGAATTACATATCCATACTGTGATACCGAATGAGTTTAGTGCCGTTGGTAAGTACAACATAGGTATTACAGCTGGTCTAGAGACAACGACTTGTCCACCAAATTGGTTAGAGGGTATAAACAGAATGGATTTGAACATAGTGCCTTCAAAGTTTGTTAAAAAAACACTTTCAGACATTAGATTCGATGTTCAAGACGAAAAAACAAATCAAAAAATCGGTGAACTTAAATGTGAAAAACCAATTGAAGTTTTGTTTGAGGGAGTGGATACAAATATTTACAAACAAACAAAAGAATTCTCTAAGAGTCTTGTAGATGAAATGAATAAGATAGACGAAGCTTTCAATTTTCTATATGTAGGACATTGGTTACAAGGTGGAATTGGACACGATAGGAAAGATACTGGTATGTTAGTAAAAGTATTTTTAGAGACATTTAAGAATTTGAAAAAGAAACCCGCTTTGATTATGAAAACAAGTGGAGCTGGATTTTCTGTTATAGACAGAGAAACTATGTTGAGTAAGATTAATGATATTAAAAGTACTGTTGATGGTGATTTACCAAACATATATTTGTTACACGGTGATTTTACAGATACGGAGATAAACGAACTCTACAATCACCCTAAAGTTAAAGCTCACGTTTCACTAACACATGGTGAGGGTTTTGGTAGACCATTGTTAGAAGCGTCCCTCTCAGAGAAACCAATCATAGCTTCTAATTGGAGTGGACACTTAGACTTTCTAAAGAAACCAAACGCACTACTACTTGATGGTTCTTTGACAGATGTACAAAAAGGTTCATTTCCAGATGAGTTTCATGTTGATGGTTCAAAGTGGTTTACTGTAAATTATCAACTAGCTTCATCTACTATGAAAGAAGTATACAAAAGTCACAGAAAATATGTACTAGGTGCTAAGAAATTAGCGGCTTACAATAAAACTAAATTTTCTTTGGACTCTATGACTAAAGAGTTTGGTAGAATACTAGATAAGTATGTTCCTGAGTTTCCAAAAGAGGTCAAACTACAGTTACCTAAATTACAAAAGGTTGGTTCTACTGAAACACCAAAAATCAAATTACCTAAGTTAAAGAAGGTTTAGTATGGAAAGAGTAATAACTTGTCCAGTTTGTTTTGACACAGACCATTGTTTTGAAGAAATACAAGAGAACTATAGTTCTTATTTGTGTTTTCGTTGTGGGTTCATGAGTGATTCTCGTTATGTGATAGATAGTTTACAACTTACTGAAAATCTCAAAAAGTCACCCAAGTTAGTACAAGAGTCTAAGTTTGAGGATAGGGATAGAAACATAGTTTGGTTTCCATCTGTAATTAATATGGGTAAATTGGGAATGATTTTTCCAGAGGGAACTTCTGAAGAATACGTTTGGAAATATGCTAGAGTCATTGATATTCCTGAAAGTGAACAAGCTATTTATGACAATCATACTCAAAGACTCGACCTTGAAAATGCACAAACGTTTGGTCAGTACGAATTTGTAAAAGCTTGTGAACAGATGGGGATTACAAGGGAGATAGGTAATGTCTAGATTATCTACTTCTTGGAATGTAATTCAAGCTGGTGACATAATCAGTTTCAAGTATAAAAGTGAAAGAACTGGAAAAAGTAGAGAACATACTATACTAGTCTTGAATCCTAAGTTTCAGACCAGTAGGTTAAAAGATGGTGGTGGACAAGAATTAGCATTTCGATTAATTGGATTAAAGTTAGCAGAACAAAATATTCGTACAATAAAAGAGGGTGCTAAGGTTGTGACACAAATATTCAATAGATTGGGGACACTCGTAGCGGTAGATGAAACCAAAGATATTTACAGAGTTGATATGAAAAAAGCAGACTTGTTTTGGGGTGGAGCTAAAGATACTGTTTACAGAAGAATCAAATATCTTTTGGGTAAAGAACCAATTTACAGAACTTACGATTATGAAATAGCTAAAAAAAGTGGGGTTTTTCTTGAGCCTATACCACTACCAGAAAGTACTAAACGTCAATATTTTGGTACTAAAAACACAGAGGGAGAAAGAGGTATTTAATTGAAAATTAGTTACGGTATCACAGTTCACAATGAGGCTGAGGAACTAAAAAGGTTATTAGAAATACTACACGAAACTATCGATGACGTAGATGAGGTTGTAGTTTGTATGGATGGAGATGATGATGCTGTTAGATTCGAGTTAGACGTGTACTCCAAGAAGTTTTGTGACTCATACAAATCTATGAAAGTTTATCAGAGAAAACTTGATGGTGATTTTTCTTCTCAGAAAAATTCTGTTATTGAAAATTCAAGTGGTGATTATATCTTTCACATAGATGCAGATGAATACCCAAATAAAATATTACTACAACAATTAAAACAGATACTAACTATGAATGATGTTGATTTAGTTTGGATACCACGAGTGAATACTGTAGAGGGTTTCACACAAAAAGATGTAGCCGAGTGGGGTTGGAGAATATCAGAAAAAGGGTGGGTTAATTATCCTGATTACCAAGCTAGAGTATTTAGAAATAAAAAAGATATAAGGTGGACAAGACCACTACACGAATACATCACAGGTTGTAAAACATACTCACATTTACCACCACACGAAGAACTATCGTTATATCATCCAAAGACAAGAGAAAAACAAATTAAACAAAATCAATTTTACATTGATAATTTCAGTAGAGATTTACTAGTAAGGAGAGGTCAATGATAAAGATAAAACTACTAGAACATGAAATTCACAGAAATGAAACTACGTTCAGACCATTTGTTTTTGCTCAGAATACTTTGAGAGAAGTTGGAATTGAATTCACCAACTCAGATGATTATGATTACGCTTGGGTTGGTCAAGCTAGTATAATAGATAAGAAAAAATCACTACAAGAGTCGATAGATAAAGGTTTAAATTTTCTATCTAAGTTAAGTGGTGATTATATGATTGTGGATGGTCAAGATGCTACATCATTGATTGGTACAGTAGATGTACTGAGAGAATCGAATGCACTACTAATGTTAAAAAACAGTTACCTAAAGGATTTTGATTTGTACAAAAAAGGTTGGATGAATGGTAGGATGTATTGGGGTAGTGGTGAGTACAAAGTACCAGATATAGATGACCTAAAACCAAGATTGAAGTTAACAGGTTGTAATTGGTTAGGAACTATACAACCTAAATGGTTAGATTACAACTCAAATAAAAAGTATGATGTATCTTGTATGTTTAGTTGGGGGGATATAGTAAATTACGAACATGACATTCAAACAAACATACCATACGATGACCACCGTAGAATATTGTTGGAAAAGTTAGAGAAAACTGATTACAATGTTGTAAGAAGAGAACGTGGTATTCGTATTCCACAAACACAATTTTATCAAAATATGTATGAATCTAAAATAGTTATGGCACCAATTGGTTATGGTGAGATGGCCGTAAGAGACATAGAATCTGCTTCATTTGGTTCTGTTTTAATAAAACCAGATATGAGTTACATATACTCCAAACCATTTGTTTATGAGGATGGTGAAACCTATATAGCTTGTAAATACGATTGGTCTGATGTGGAAGAAAAAATAGATTATGTATTGTCAAATTACGAGGAATTACAACCACACTTGACCGAGAACATGAGAAAACAATTTTCAGAACAATACTCACACGAAAATTTAGCATTACATTTGTACGATATTTTCAGAAATCTTCCATCGATGTCAGTTGAAAATGCTAAAGACACTACATCTGACTTGACAATTGAAGAAGTTGAAAAAATACAATTGGTAGTTAACATCTGTGATGGTATGTGTTTCGACCAATACAAATCCATTTACAATTGTATAAAATCTAAACAAGGTGCAAATGTTTTAGTTTTTGGTTTGGGAAGTGACTCTAATTTATGGCATGAAACAAATGAAAATGGAAAAACAGTTTTTCTAGAAAACAATGACGAGTGGTTTGAGAAGGTTACTAAAGAGTCACCACATATTAAAGCTCACTTTATAGAGTACACTAATAATGGTTATGAAGCTGACAAACTACTACAAGATTACGAGTCTGGTAACCATGAATGTCTTACCATAGATTTACCAGATGAGATTAGGAACACAAAGTGGGATGTAATCATAGTTGATGCTCCAGCGGCTTGGGATTATAAGGATCCTTGTAGAATGAAAAGTATTTATGAAGCTTACAATCTGTCAAAAAAATCAGATAGTATCGATATCTTTGTACACGACACACACAGAGAGATAGAAATACAGTACTGTGATTATTTTATGAAACCTAATTTTGAGTTTGTTGGAGAGGTTAAAGATCCAGTTGGTGCTAGGTGGGAAGGCCGTAATATGTTTCATTTCAGAAAGTAGGGGAGTTTAGATGAATCCATTTTCATATGCAGAATACAGAAATATAATCACAATGGTAAGTCAACACTTACCAATAAGAGATTTTAAAGATGTTTTGAAATCTAATTTGTCTAGATTTTGCGTATTAAGACATGACATTGAATTTTCAGTAGATAGAGCTTTAATACTAGCTCGAATAGAAAAAGAATTAGGTGTAATTTCTACATATACAGTTCAGTTACGAAATAACACTTACAACGCATTATCACAAAAAAATATCGAAGCCGTACAAGAAATTAAAAAACTTGGACACCACATAGGACTACATCAAAATCCACCAAAGATGGGTGACAAAGAATTAATTAAGTACATACAGAAAGACATTGAAACATTAGAACACTACTATGGGTTTGAGGTTGATAGATTTGCATTTCATAGGTGTGGAAGTAATCCACAATTATTAGAAAAGTATGTTAAAGTACCCAATAAAATTAATTGTTACGCTGAAGAGTTCTTTCATTACTTTAAAGAAAACAAACCTGAAGATTTTAGAGTTCACTATTTAGCTGATTCAAATCACAAATGGAAATATGGACATCCACTACATACGGACTACACTAAGTATCCTTTTAGAATGCAGTTGTTAACACATCCATATTCTTGGTCTGTTGATGGTTACAGTAATATGCCAAACTTCAATAGGTTAATCAAAGAAAGAAACCAAGAGTTGATTAATGATATGAATACTGAAACAAATACTTTTCCACGAGAGTTATTATGAAATACAAAATAGTTGTTTTTGGAACTAAACAATCTACTATATCTTTACTAGATGTAATTAAACATGATGTTGATTTAATAGTGACTATAGATAATACAACTTCACATCACATTTCAGGTAAGGGGGATGTTGGTCACTATGCTGAAATTGAAGATATAAATTGTTACTCGACTAGTGACTACAGTTTGAAATCATGTCAAGATTTTTTTGAAAACAATGAATTTGAGATAGGTATAAGTTATGGATGGCAAAGATTGATACCAGATTATGTTTTAAAAAGATTTAAACATGGGGTATTTGGTACACACGCTAGTCCTTTAGGTTTACCATATGGTAAAGGTAGGTCACCACTTAATTGGTCAATAATAAGGGGTTTTGAACAAGTTTACTTTAATCTGTTCAAGTATGTAGTTAAAGCTGATAGTGGGATGATGTACTCCACCACCAAGTTTGAGATAAATAAGTGGGACACCATAGATTCAATTAAAATGAAAGATATAATTGTCACTAAAAAAGAGGTGGTTAATTTAATTAAAGATTACAAAAATGACAGTATAGTTTTACACCCACAACGAGACGATATAGAGGAAACTTTCTTTCCAAAAAGGTCACCTAAAGATGGTAAGATAAACTTAGAGTGGAGTTGTAAGGACATATACAACTTAATTAGGGGAGTTACAAGACCATTTCCAGGTGCGTTTTTAATGTGTGGTGATATGAAAGTTACCATATGGGACGCTGTTCCATTTGACAATCAACTAGATTTTAGTGATTATGTGGTGGGAGATATAATAAAATGGGAAGGTAATAAGTTCATACTAAAGTTGGTCGATAATACGTTGTTAGTTAATGACTTTGATTGTGAGGACTTACATAAACTTGAAGAAGTAGGTAATTTAAGATGAAGAAAAATGTCGTTTGGTGGCCAGCTGTTAGAAACAAAGACCATAGTGAAAAATATGGAAATTTTGATTACTTTGATTATTCAAGAAAGACTTGGGAATATTGGTGTGAAAAGAATGATGTTCTATTTGTTCCATTTGAAGAACCAGTAGAAGAGGATTTACACGAGTACAGAATAAATTGGCAGAAAGCTATATTTGTGTTTGATGAGATGAAAAGAAGAAACATAGAGTATGACCAGATAGCTCTAGTGGACAGTACAGTCATGATTAAATGGGACTGTCCTAACTTTTTTGATTTAACAGATAGAAAGTTCACCGCTACAAGAGACATTGACAACATGAGATGGACATATGAAAGTGTTATGGGTTACAAAGATTTTTTTGATGGATATGAACTAGATTTGTCTAAATATTTTAGGTCTGGTTTCTTGGTGTTCAATGAGATACACAAGGACTTGTTTCAAGGTTTGAAAGAATTATATGTGAACAACAGAAAAACTTTTATCAAGTTACAAGATGAGGTTGTACGTAAGGGTAACGACCAAACACCAATAAATTATTGGATACAGAAAAACAACGTAGAATTGAATTTATTACCACACGTTATTTGGATGTGTTCACATATGCATAGAAAAGAGATGTTTGGACACAACTGGCAACTAGGTGAGGATACCACACCATTTTTCATAAAGTATGCTAATAACTGGATGTTCAATGGTATACCAAAAGATAAAAGAACTGATTTGATGGGAAAAACTTGGGATTTAGTGAAACACAATTACACATTTGATGAGTCAGAAATACTGTTAAATTCAGTAAGACACAAAGACACGTTTAAGAATGCTACATCACGAAAGTTTAAATCGGACTTGATTGAGTTTTTCAAAGACAAAAAGTACAGAGACATGACGGTAGTGGAACTAGGATGTTGTCAAGGTGACACGACAAAAATATTCAGTAGTCTATTCAAAGAGGTTTATGCGTATGATTGGTCTGATGACAACATAAAAGAAGTTAGAGAAAAGTGTGGTGATAATGTCCATTCCAAAGTGATGGATGTCACTAATGATAAATGGGAGTTTCCAAAAGCTGATGTTGTTTTTGTAGACGCTAGTCATGATTATCCACAAGTCGCCGTGGACATACAAAAGTGTGTAGATTACTTTGACAATCCAATTTTGATATTAGATGATTATGGAAATCCTAACAACAGAAATATTAGAAATTCTATAGATGATAAAATACGAGAGGGTGTTGTTAGGATAGATACTGAAATAGGTGAGAGGGTTGGTTTCAAAACAAAAGCTGGTTGGGAGATGATTGATAGAGAAGGTGTTATTTTAAGATGAAAGCTATATTCATATCAGTTAGAACAGGTTCTTCGAGGTTACCGAACAAATCTATATTAAAAATAAGAAATAAGTATACCATTGAGTATGTTATAGATAGTGTTAAAAAATCAAAGTACGCTGATAAAATTGTTTTGTGTACTACGAGAAAATCTGAAGATGATATCTTGTGTGAGATTGCAAAGAAAAACGACATAAAGTATTACAGAGGTAGTGAAGAAAATAAGTTCAAAAGGTGGTATTGGGCAGCTCTTGAACATAATGTAACCTTTTTTGTAACGGCTGATGGAGATGATTTGTTTTATGATTCAGAGTTAGCTGATATTTGTTTTGAAAGAGGAGATGGATATGAATTTGTGGATGGTCAAGGTCTTTACAATGACACTTATGGGTTCAGACTTTCGACTATCGAAAACATAATTGAAAAATCAAACGGTCAAATTGTAGAACCACACGAGGTTTCCACCATTATATCTGATATTGGTTTGAACACTTTAGTTCTAAGTGATGTTCCTGATATGTTAAAAAAGAAAAACATTAGAATGACATTAGACTATCAAGAGGACTTTGATTTTTTTAAAACTGTAATTGAAAATTTAGATGAAAGTTTTGACTTAAAAGATGTTTTAAGTTACGTAGATAACAATAAATCTGTAATAGATATAAATTATTTCAGAGAACAAGATTGGGAAAACAATCAAGGAATTAAATCGTGAACAATATTAAAGAAAACCCATACGGAAAATACAACGGAAATGAATTAGACTATGTTTTAGAAGTGTTAGATTCTGAAAACATGGAAAGAAAATCTAATCCATATGTTAATAGATTTGAAAAAAAATTTGGTGAAGTATTTCAAAGTAAATACTCTATAGCACACAATTCAGGAACATCAACATTACATAGTTGTTTGTTTGCACTCGGAGTGAGAAAAGGTGATGAAGTCATATCACCAGCTCATACTGTCATTATGAATTCGTTTGTAACTTTACACGTTGGTGCATTACCTGTTTATGTTGACATAGATTCAGATACGTTCAATATGTGTCCAATAGATTTAGAGAAAAAAATAACTGATAAAACTAAAGCTATTCAAGTTGTTCACATGCATGGAAACCCATCAGATATGGTCGAGATAATGAGAATAGCTAAAAAACATAATATTCCTGTCATAGAAGATTCAGCTCAATGTGTTCTCGGTTACATAGATGGTAAATTAGTGGGGACATTTGGTGATATGGCGAGTTGGAGTTTTGAAAACAAAAAACATATGTCCACTGGTGAAGGTGGTATGGTCACAACTGATAACGAACACTATGGTACTCTAGTTAGAAAACATAGTGGGTTAGGATACAAGACCTTAGAAGCTGGACAGAGTTTAAGACAATTATTACCCAAAGATTTTCAAAACCCACACTACAAGAGACATGATACTTTGGGTTATAATTACAGAATGAATGAACTTACGGCCGCAGTTGGATTGGGACAACTTGAAAGAGTTGAGTTTTTAGTGGACAGACGTATAAAAGTAGCAAGAATGTATGATGAAGCTTTCAAAGATTGTGATTTCATTGTACCACAAAAAGTTTTAGATGGTCACGTTAACACTTACTGGACATACACAGTTAAGTACGAGGGTGATGATTGGTTTGGTCTTTACAACAAAGTAAAAGAAAACGGTGGTGATGGATTTTACGGTGGATTGTCAATACCATACCAAGAGCCCGTGATGTACAGACACGATTACTATAAAGGTGACTGTCCGAACGCCGAAGAAGTTCAACCTAAAATGATGCAGTTCAAATGTAATTACAGAAACTTAGATGAAGCTAAATCAAAAATTGATATTCTCAAAAAAACTTTGGAATATCATTAATTTACTAAATATGTATTTTAGTAGTAAAAGGAGTTTTAAAACATGAAAACATATATAATAGCAGAAATTGGTATAAATCATAATGGTGACATGGATTTAGCCAAAGAGTTAATTCTCAAATCAAAAGACAGCGGTTGTGATGCAGTAAAGTTTCAAAAAAGAGACATTGACACGGTGTACACTGCGGAGGAATTAGATTTACCAAGAGAATCACCTTTTGGTACAACAACAAGAGAACAGAAAGAGGGTATTGAATTTAGTATAGAACAATACAAAGAGTTAGAGTTGTACTCGAAAGAAAATGGATTAGATTTTATAGTCTCTTGTTGGGACTCTGTTAGTTTGGATTCTATTGAAAAAAACATTGACGTAAAATATCACAAAGTAGCTTCAGCCATGGCTACAGACAGAAAGTTTTTAGAGAAACTAAATGAAACTAAAAAACCTGTGATACTTTCGGTTGGGATGTGTACTCAAGAAGAGGTTGAAGCGGCGGTAAGTATACTAGATAATGTCGAGTATATCTTAGCTTGTACAAGTACTTACCCAACAGTAGCCGAAGAAATAAATTTAAGATACATACAAACGTTAAAGGACATTTATCCAGATATTAAGGTTGGTTTTTCTAATCATTACAATGGTCTTGATGCATGTGTTGGTTCTGTTGCATTTGGTGCAGAGTGTGTTGAATTTCACATAACCAAAGAGAGAACTATGTATGGTTCAGACCAACCAGCTTCTATCCAAGATTCACACGACCTTGTTGATTCTATTCGTAAAATGGAACTAATGTTAGGTGATGGTATAAAAACAGTTTATGATACAGAAGTTCCTATTGCTGAGAAGTTAAGAAAGGTTAGTGATACACTAGATTAATATGTTTGATTTGAGTGGTAAGACAGCACTAATAACAGGTGGGTGTGGTTTACTCGGTATGAAACACGCCGAAGCGATACTAGAGTTCGGTGGTGAAGTCATACTAACAGATTTAATCACAGAAAAAGATGGAAATAAACAAGTTGATATGTTGAGAGAAACATATAATACTCATAAGGTAACTTACGAGTGGATGAATGTAACTAGAGAGTTTTCTATTGAGCGAGTGGTTTCTAAGTATAACAAGATTGACATACTCATTAACAACGCGGCTGTAAATCCAAAGGTAGAAGATGGTATGGGATGGAAGAATAAATTTGAACATTTGGAATTAGATTCTTGGAACAAAACGATAGAGGTGATTCTAACTGGAACTTTTTTGTGTTCTCAAGTCGTGGTAAGGAAAATGTTGTCTACTGGATTGGAGAGTGAGTACTGTAGAGATGGTGGAGTCATATTAAATATAGCTTCAGATTTGTCAATCATATCACCAGACCAAAGAATATATGACGATGGAGTTAAACCAGTTAGTTATGGTGTAGCCAAAGCTGGTGTTGTTAATCTAACCAAGTACTTAGCTACATATTTAGCTGAAAAGAATATCAGAGTTAATTCGTTAAGTCCAGCTGGAGTGTACAATAACCAACCAGATGAATTTGTTTCTAAATTCAGTAATTTAATCCCAATGAACAGAATGGCAAAACCAAGTGAATATAAAGGAGCTGTGGTATTCATGTGTTCAGAAGCTAGTTCCTTTATGACTGGACATAATTTAGTAATAGATGGTGGTAGAACGATATGGTAAATGTCTGTTTGATAGGATGTGGTGGTGTTGGTAGACGGCACTTGGAAGCTATCTTGAAAGTCAAACACAGTTTGAACGTTGAAGTAGTAGAACCTAGTGTTGTAAGTGTGAATGAAACTAAAAAGTTATTACCAAGATTCAACAATTATTTTAGTAGTATAGATGATGTGTCTGATGATATAGACATATGTGTGGTATCTACAACTTCTAGTGTCAGAAAAGATGTTGTATTGGAGTTGGTTGAGAAGAAGAATGTAAAAAATATCATACTTGAAAAAGTAGTCTTTCAAAATGAAAATGATTTTGACGAAGTTTTAGAGTTGTTTAAAGACAACAATATTAAGAGTTGGGTTAATTGTCACCTGAGAGCTCAACCAATTTATAACAAAGTTAAAAGTTGTTTGAAACTATACCCTAATACTTTGTTTAATTATCATTATTCTGATGATTTTACTTTGTCTACAAGTGCTATACATATACTAGATTTATTTAGTTACTTATGTGATGATTACAATTTGAAGATAGAAAAATTAAATATTGATGACGAACTACGACAAAGTAGACATAGTGGTTGTGTTGATTTCAATGGTGAGATGTTAGTTACTAGTGGTACTCATACTTTAATAGTAAAAAAGAAAGATTCTGTTTTTGGGGAGATAATGACAATAGCAAATACAGAGTCGTGGATTAAAGCTAGTGAGGGTGATAATCCAGATTTGAGAATTGGATTTGTTGATTGGTTTAATTATAGAGGTACTCACCCAAGTCATGAAGATATACCTTACATTTGGCAGAGTTCACTAACCAATTCTTACATTGAGGATATTATAGAAACTTCTGATTGTAAATTGTCTACTTTAGAAAATTCGTCTATAATACACAAGACAATGTTAAGAAGTTTCAAAAAATGTCTTAAAGAAAAACACAATCGTGAGGTATCAGATTGTCCAATAACTTAGAAGTTTTATTAGTAGGACCTGGTAACATAGGATTGGACTACGTTAAGGTATTAAAAAGTCTTAATGCTGATATTAGTGTAGTTGGTAGGTCTAAAAAATCAAGTGACTCTTTCGCTAAAAAAACTGACATAAAAGTTCATAGTGGTGGGATAGAATCTTACATAAAAAAACAACCAATTCCACCAAAGTATGCTATAGTTGCGGTAAATGAAAATCAATTGTGTGAAGTGACAATATCACTTCTACACTATGGTGTAAAAAACATTTTGGTGGAGAAACCTGGTGGTCTAAGTTTTTCAGAGTTAATTAGAGTTTCAAATGAAAGTAAATTACAGAAATCTAATGTTTATATTGGTTACAATAGAAGATATTATCAATCAGTTCAGAAGTGTAGAGAACTTTTAGAAGATAATACAGGACCAATAAATGTGTTATTTGAGTTTACTGAGTGGTCACATGACATTGATTTTGAACACTACACTAAGTCTGAGTTAGAGAAGTTTTTTTTGTGTAACTCATCTCACGTTGTTGATTTAGTATTTCATCTGTTTGGTGTTCCAAAAGAGTTAAATTCAAATACCATTGGAACTTTAAGTTGGCATCCATCATCAGCTGTTTTTACTGGTAGTGGTAAGACGATAGAAGATGTTTTGTTTTCATACAACGCAAACTGGTCATCAGCTGGAAGATGGGGTATAGAAATTATTGTTGATGATTATAAACTGATTCTAAGACCATTAGAAAAATTATTCATACAGAAAAAGGGTACGTTTGACTTGGAAGAGATACCTTTAGATAGTATTGATAATTCTTACAAACCTGGATTGTATAACGAAATTAAATCCTTTTTTGGGGATTCTCCTCGATATTTATGTACTGTAGACGAACAAATAAATAATTTTTATTTTTACTATAAAATAGCTAATTATGAGGTTACTTGATGAAAATATATGTTGATATAGACAATACAATTTGTTCTCAAGACAATGATGGAGAATATGACAAAGCTGTTCCATGGCATAAAAACATCAAAAAGATAAATGGGTTGTACGATGAGGGAAACCATATAACATATTACACTGCTAGAGGAACTACCACTGGTATCAATTGGTACAATGTTACTCTACAACAATTAGAACATTGGGGTTGTAAGTATCATGCTTTAAGTGTTGGTGAGAAACCACATTATGATTTACTGATTTGTGATAAAACAAAAAGAATAGAGGAGTTATAGTGAAAACTGTTAATTTATTGGGTAGAGGACCAAGTCTTAACCACTTAGAAGTATTACCTGATTCTGATTTGGTTATTTTAGCTAACGACTTTGACCACGAAATATCACAAATTAAGAAACTGCATGATTACTTGAAAAAACAAACTATTCATCTAGTTTTAAACATGGTCACACATAATGCTGATGGTTACAATTCAATAAACTTTTTTACAGAGTTTAATGTTGAGAAGTTAATCAGACCTTACCTGAATGGAATTAGGATTCCTGGTAGTTCTGGTCAAAGTATACCACTAGAAGAAAACTTTTTAGGAAATCACCACAAGGAATTTATGTTTAAAGATGGTTCTAAATACCCTTATGATTACGCTGGAACAGGTATAGCTTCATTCGCTTACTCAGTTCTTGATTGTCAAGCTGATGTGGTTAATGTTATTGGTATAGACTTTTACGATAACTTACAGTATGGGAAACGAAATTACTTGGTAGATGATAAGGATGGTAGAGATTTCAAACGAGATTTTTGGAAACCAGAACAGATGCAAGAAAACGTTGTCAGTTTGGTAAAGGGAAATCCAAATGTAAAAGTAAATTTACATACGATTTGTAAAAATTTTATTGGTGAAATGGAAAATATTGAGAACCTAAACATAGTGCGTTACGATGACTAAAAACAAAAAATTGGCGGTTGTTTTAGGTGGTTGGCATTATCCATACGCTTACTACAAACAAGTAGTTAATCAAAAAATTCCAAGTAATTGGGAGTGTGATTATTTTGTAGTCTCACACCGTGATCCAGAACTTCCAATAGTGTTTGAAGAAAAACAAAACATACTAGAAACTAGAGGTGATGGAATACTACAATCATTTGATAAAGATATGTATAGTCAAGTAGTTACTAAACAAGATTTATCAGATATGGGTTATGTTTATAACGAAGAGAAGAGTTCTATCGGTGACTTGTATCAGCTAAATCAATGGGTACAGAGACATTACAATGGACAATATGACAAAGTTTTGTTCAGTCACGATGACAATTATATGTTGAATGACCATTTATTTTTGGACATACTAGAGTGTAAGGTGGATTTGTTTCT
>MDSZ01236708.1_pt1 | contig 16719 bp, 15 predicted proteins | sample 811201 | NCBI WGS metagenome assembly MDSZ01 (sample SAMN05326647, study PRJNA326480) | marine metagenome | isolation source: seawater | place: Indian Ocean: North | collected 2010
CTAAAACCAAGGCTATATATTTCATGAAGGTCCTCAATCTTTAATAATTTACTGGTAGCATGCCTTTCTATAGATAATTCCAACTCATCTTTGTTTATTCCAACTCCATCGTCTGTTATTTTTATAGAATCAAAACCACCATTTTCTATTTCAATAATTATTTCTGTAGAACCTGCATCAATACTATTTTCAATTAATTCTTTAACAACTTGTGCAGGTCTTTCTACAACTTCTCCAGCAGCAATTTTTGAAATTGTATTATCATCTAATTTTTGAATTTTAGGCAAATTTACTCCTCCATTAATTCATGTTTGCCTTCTAATAATCTTTTTAATTTATACATTTTTTCTAATGCATCTCTTGGAGATAATAAATCAGGATCAATTTCTTCTAAATATTTTATAGTTGCAATTTCGCATGAATTTAATTTTGAATCATTAGATTCTTGCATTGATTCTAGAGAGATTTCTTTCATGTCATTTGAAATGACATATCTCAAAAGGCTAGTTTGACCTATTTCCCTCTTTTCAGGCTGACCAGTACCTGCTTTTGCACCAGATGCTTGTGATTCTAAAAATGAGAGTAATTCTGCAGCCCTTTCTACAATATGTGATGGTAGGCCCGCTAATGCTCCTACTTGAATGCCATAAGATTCATCGCATGATCCATCACTTACATTATACAAAAATTTCAAACCACTCTCTAATTCCGCAATTCTAACATGAACATTAGTAAATGCTTCAAGTTTGTCTTCTAAACCTACTAATTGATGGTAATGGGTAGCAAACAATGCTCTCGATTTTAATCGAGATTCAATATCTTCACATACAGCCCATGCAATTGATAAACCATCAAAAGTTGAAGTCCCTCTGCCAACTTCATCAAGTAAAATTAAACTTTTTGAAGTGGCTCTTCTTAATATATGTGCTACTTCAATCATTTCTAACATGAATGTCGACCTTCCTCTTTTCAAATCATCACTTGCACCAACTCTGGTAAATATTCTATCTACAACGCCTATTGTTGCTTTGTTTGCAGGTACAAAAGAACCCATTTGAGCAAGAATCACTATCAATGCATTTTGTCTTAAGTACGTTGATTTACCTCCCATATTTGGACCAGTAATTAATAACAATCTTCTTTTATCATTCATTTTCAAATCATTACTAACAAATTCAGCCATTTTTTCTAAAACGGGATGCCTTCCCTTAATGATTTCAATTTTATTCCCCTCTTTTAATTCTGGTTTGCACCAATTTCTTTTTCTTGCTGTTTCAGCTAAGCTTGAGATTACATCTAATGATGAAATAGAATCAGCAATTTGGATGAGGTAAGGGGCTTCGATTCTACATTCATCTCTTAATTTGCAAAACAATTCATATTCTAATTTTTTACCTTTTTCATCTGCATTGAATAAAATATCTTCTTTTTCTTTAAGTTCTTCAGTAATAAATCTCTCTGCATTTGTCATTGTTTGTTTTCTTCTATAGTTCTCTGGGACTTTATTTAGGTGGGTTTTTGTAACTTCTATAAACCAACCAAATTGACGATTATGCCTTACTTTTAGTGAGGGTATTTCCAATCTTTCCCTTTCATTAGTTTCTAGATTTTGTAACCATTCAATACCATTTGAAACATTTTTTCTAAACGCATCTAATTCACTTGAATAGTTGTCTTTGAACATATTTCCATCTCTAATCCCAACTGGTTGTTCATCCAATAAGGCATCTTTAATTTTTAATTTCATATTTTCTAATAAGTCCAAATCTGCTCCGATCTCAAGGAGAAACAAGTTTTTTGATTGTAATAGTATGTTTTTTATTTTTGGCATTTTTTCTAATGCAATGGATATTGCAACTAAATCTCTGCTTGAAATGTTTCCATAAGATAATTTTGTAGCTAATCTTTCTAAATCCCTCATCCCTTTCAAAACATCCCTTATTTCGTGTAATCTTCTATTTGATCTAATTAAATCAGCAATAGCGGCCTGTCTTTTTTCAATTTTTGAAATATCTTTTAATGGCCTCATGATCCAATTCCTCATTCTTCTTCTTCCCATCCAGGTTCTTGTATTATCTATAGAATGCAATAATGAACCTTCACTTTCATTATTTAATGTTTTTATTAACTCTAGATTTCTTAATGTCGTGTTGTCTAATGTAACAAGATCTTCTTCTTGTTGTAATTGAGGATCTCTTAATTGTAATTTTTCATTTTTGTATAAATTGTCTAAATATGATGCAGCTAATCCTAGTGCATCTAAACAAATTTCAGAATCATCAAGTCCGAGAGAACCTAAATCTTTTAATCTGAAATTTTCTTTTACAAATTCTATTGATTTTTTAGTAGAAATTTCATGTTGTGATGTGCTTAATACTTCAATAGATGAAATTATTGAGTTAATATTGTTATTATTAGCTGTATTTTTCCTCATTACCAATTCAGTTAATTCCCATCTCATTAATTCATTTGAGCATTGATTTAAATAATCAGTGCCTCTGAATTCCATGGACCAAACTTCACTGGTAGAAACATCGATGATTGCAATGCCGATAATTCCTTTTTTAATTATAATTGAAGCAAGTCTAGAAGCTTTATCTTGTTCAAGTAAATCTTCTTCATATAAACTTCCAGGAGTATAGACTCTAGTAACTATTCTTTCCAATAATTTTGCTCCGGGCCTTAATTCTTGTTCTTGTTCACATAAGGTGATTTTATACCCTCTTGTAACCATTTTTTTTAGATTTTCTTCTAAAGCATGCCAAGGGAATCCTGCCATAGGTATTGGATTGTCAGCTTTTTTATCTCTACTAGTAAGAGTAAGTCCTAATTCTTTAGATACTATCTCAGCATCCTCATAAAACATTTCGTAAAAATCACCCATTCTAAAAAATAAAACTGTGTCCGGATGTGCTTCCTTTATCTCGAAATATTGGTCCATCATATTACGACTCAACGTGCACAACTCCTCTCTTGGAAGCACAACAGACTACAGGAGGTTCATGACATTGCCGATTGTGAAAATTTACCAAGAACCTCTGCCTCTATTTTCATAAAATTGCCATGCAGTTGCACCAAATACAGAAATTGCAATAACAAATACAACTAATTGCCCAAGCATATCCAAACTTCTTAAAACAGATTGACTTGCTTCTGAATCTAAGACCCCTTTAACTTCAATGCCATTGTCATTTGTACCATAAAAATGAACTTTTTCCCCACTACTTTTTGCTAATCTTGAATTGATTTCATAATTCTCAGGCAATTGTAAGTTTCTAGTTACATAGGAAATTTCTCCATCCTTGTCTTCATTTGGTGTTATTTTATTTACTTCTAATGAATTTGTGGCAGAAGAGACCCATAATGCTCCATATGAATCTATTGCTGCAGAAGATCCACCTTCATCACAGAGCTTTGAAACAATACCATCCATGCTAATTATTAGACAGTCTGTTGGTCCAATAACGGCTGCGATATATTCATCTCCCCAGAATTTGTCATTTAATGAAATAATTTGCGATAATTCAACTCCTGCTTTAGAGTGAATTAATTGTACATTCGGACTTCCAGTGTCTGCTGCCGAAACATCGTATAGTGTTCCAATTGTAAGTGCATTTGTTGGATTAACTCCGAATACTGAAGAAGAACCAATAACTAGTGCTCTTTGAGTACCAATCATTTCTACATGAGTTAATTGAACATGTCCTTCACCATTCCCATCACTTCCAGTAGATGGGGGGGTTGTTCCACTAGAAACTTCAGTGCCGCTAAAGTAATGCACTTCAGAACCATCCATGGATTGTGTAATTATAAATCCAGAAACACCGCCTAAACTACTTATGTCTACAATTCTTTTACTTGATGAATTATCAGCCCAATTCATAACCCAAGATGTAGATGATTCTCCAACTCCTGTCCATAATTCTATCCCATCATTTGTTCCAATAAACCATTGATCCAATCCAGAGAAATCAACAGCATTTGGTTCTGAATCATGTTCAATTGATTTCCAACCGTTTTCAACATCCCAACTCATTAAATTTTTAGTCCCATTATCCAAAAAAATTGCTAATGCTTTATCCCCTTCATCATTCCAATCTATGTCCATTAGTGTGCCTTGTTCTGCAACATCTGATTGTACCCATCCTGGTATCACATTTGAATGGTCAAAAAAGAATGCTCCAGCGATTACAATCATGAAGAAAACACCTATTGACAACCATTGCATGTCACTTTCTTCCCTAAGCCAATATTGCATTTTTTCTAAAAATGACTTTTCTTCATCCGGTTTATCGTACATCGCCCTCATTCCCCGAGTATGGGTGTACTTGAAGTATCTTGCCGAAACTTAACCTGTTTTCTTAACCCAATTAGCGTTATATACGCCTCGCTAGTCGGCTTGTTCCGAGTTGGTTAGAAATGGCACGTAAACCCGCAAAGATGTATCGCAGAATTTCAGGTCCTGCATATACTAGACGAAAGTATATGGGTGGTGTACCAAATAATCGTATTTTGCAATTCCATACAGGTAATAGGAGACTTGCAGAATTAGGTGGATTTGAATTAGAATTAAATCTCATTGCTAAAGAATCTTGTCAAATAAGACATACTGCTTTGGAAGCAGCTAGGGTTATTTCTAATGCAACGATTAGAAATGCTGCAGGTGTTGATGGTTATTCTTTGAAGATACACACATATCCACATCATGTTTTGAGAGAAAATAAACAAGCAACTGGTGCAGGTGCAGACCGTGTTTCAATGGGTATGAGGCAATCATTTGGAAAGAATGTAGGAACTGCAGCTAGGGTAAAGAGAGGACAGGTAATAATTTCATTAAAATGCACTCCTAAAGATTTTCTAGAAGCAAAATCGGCATTAAGGAAAGCAAGTATGAAATTCCCAACTCCTTGTAAGATATCTCTTGTAAGTGGCCACGAACATGTAAAAGGTTTGGCTTAATTTTTCCAAGGGTCGTGCAAAAATGGATTTGAAAGAGGCTCTTAGAAAGAGTCTTGAAAATTCTCCAATAGTGTGGAAGGGCGAATATGCTTATTTTGTGAACCCTTTATCGGATGGAGTCCCTAGATTAAATTATGAATTGATGGATTTAGTTTTGGAATCAATTATTAAAATGGTAAATTGGGATGAAGTTGATGTAATTTTAGGTATAGAGGCTATGGGGCTTCCGATTAGTACCTTGCTAGCATATAAAATGAAGAAACCAATGATTGTTGCTAGAAAAAGAAGTTATGGGCTTGAAGGCGAGATTTGTGTAGATCAGAGTACAGGATATTCAAAAGGGGAATTATATATCAACGATATAAAGCCTGGAGAGAGAATTTTAATTGTGGATGATGTTTTGTCTACTGGCGGGACTATGTATTCAATAATCAATGGTGTAAAAGAATCTAAGGCAATAATTTCAGAAATAATAATAATTTTTGAAAAAGGTAACGGACTAGAACAATTGAAGGAAAAAACAAATGAAAACATACAATCTTTGATAAGGGTTGATATGGACGGTGAGAACGTCGTTTTCTTATAGGTGATATTTTGGACTTGAGTAGACATGAATTTGAACTCGATGATTTAGTCGAGAGAATTAAGAAGAATGATACTCGATTAGTCGCGCTACAAGTTCCAGAAGGACTTAAAATGCAGGCTTTAGAGATGATGGACCAAATTGAATCAGAAACCTCTGCAAGAGTAGTACTTTCTGCGGATCCCTGTTATGGTGCTTGTGATTTAGTTCACGATAAGATGCAAAATATTGGAGTTGAATTAGTTGCTCATATGGGGCACTCACAGATGAATATAGATTCTGGAATGCCTACTCAATTCATACCTGTAACTTATGATGGCGTGCCAGAGATTGCTCCAGTTATGCCATTTCTTCATGCTCATAGAAATATTGCAATTGAGAGGCTTAACAATCCCTCAGGGCCCGTTTTATCTGAATTAGAGGCACTTGACAAGTTTGAGGATATGGTTGGTAGGATATCTCCCCTGAAAGACGTTAAATTAGGATTAGTAGGAAGTATTCAGCACTTACATTTACTTCCAACTTACAAAAAATACTTTGAAGAAGCAGGATTTGATGTTATTGTACCTATTGGGGGTGCTCGTTTAACTTTCCCAGGGCAAGTTCTTGGTTGTAATTACTCAGGCGATGATTCTTCAATAGGACATTATATCTTCCTTGGTAGTGGTGATTTTCATCCAATTGGATTAGTCTTACACACTGGAAAACCATTGGCTATGCTAGATCCTTATACTGGAGAAGCAAAAGAAATGGGTCGAGAACGTATAGAACGTATTCTTAGACAAAGATCAGGATTAATAATGTCTTCAATGGATAAAGAAAGGTTTGGAATTCTTATAGGGGCCAAACCAGGTCAAATGAGAAGGAATTTAGCACTTCGAATGAAAAATAAACTAGAGAAACATGGTAAGAAAGGATATTTGTTAGCTATGGAGCATGTAGGGCCTGAATTAATTGATTTCTATCCAGTAGACGTGTTTGTAAATACTGCTTGTCCAAGAATTGCAATTGATGATGCTGTTAAATATGCTAAACCCATGATAACTCCTTATGAACTTGAAGTTGTTTTGGGCGAGAAAAAATGGGAAGATGGCTATAAGTTTGATGAAATTCATTGATTTTAATTTATATCGATTAATTTAATTGTTATTGTTCAGAATCTCTAATAACAATCGGTGTTAACATCAATTGAATGGCTGGATATCTTGACCGAATAGGTGCTGGTTTGGTACTGAAAGATGTAGAACCATTAAGTTTTGATTATATACCTACATCTTTAGTTGGGAGGGATGACAAATTAGTTGATTTAGCTACAAAATTTAGCACAATTATTTTACCTGAAACTAGTTGTAATGTGTTAATAACTGGTCCAGTTGGTTCTGGTAAAACTGCATTAGCAAAGGTATTTGCTAAAGATCTTGAACTTAATTTTTCAAATAAAAGGAGTATATCTCATGTTCATATAAATTGTAGAAATTTCAATACATCTCCTCAAGTCCTTCATAAAGTGATAACAAAATTAGACCCTGGCTATCCTGTTAGGGGTTTATCTTCTAGTGAAGTGCTTTCAAGTATTAGAAAAATTCTGAGGAATTTAAATCAACATTTTTTGATAATATTAGATGAAGTTAATCATATTTTGATGAAGGAAGGAAATGATATTCTTTACAAATTGTTAAGAATTGATGAGGATAAACAAGGTAAGGGGACATTATCCTTGATTTTAATTAGCCAAGAAGAGATAGTTTTGAATTTATTGGAAGGTGCAGTAATTTCAAGGTTAGGTGTCGGTAATCATATTAGGCTTAGTGGTTATAATAAAGATGGTTTATTTGAAATTGCTAAGCAAAGAGCTGAATTATCATTGTTTAAAGAATCTTATGATGATGAAGTATTGGATTTAATAGCAAGCTCTGCAGCTTCAAAAGGTGATGCAAGAAACGTTTTACATTTAATAGAAGGTGCAGCAAAAAATGCTGAAAAAGAAGGTAGGAAGCATATCATTCCAGAAGATATACAGACAATATCTAGTAAGGAAGTAATAGCAGTAGAACCACATGTTGTTGATACTTTAAGACCACATTTACAATTATTATTATTAGCAATTTGTAGGCGTTTGAAAAAAGAATCAGAAATTACAAGTGGAGATGCAGAACAATTGTATAAAGTTGTATGCGAAGAATATAATCAAACACCAAAGGGACATACAACATTATGGAAATATATTAAAAATTTAGAAAATAATGACTTTTTATCCAGTAAATACGGTTCCATGCCTCAAGGAAGGGGTAGAACTCAACTTTTATCGATGCCTAATATCTTGCCTTCTGATTTGATAAATAGGCTTGAATTAAACCTTAATCGGCAATTTAATATTTGATGTTGGACCCGATGAGGTAATAAATAGACCTAGAGTGGGCGAGTCGCAAGGAGATATGATATGGCTAAAGGCGAGGATAATACATTTGTTGCTGTAGTTAACGACACAGATCCAAAAAATGGGGGTAAAAGTTACCCATTTAGTATCTCTGGTAGTGATTATAATCAATTCATTGGGAAAAAAATTGGAGATGTTGTAGAAGGCCAGTTTGTAAAGAGTAAAGATTCAGAAGAACCTTTGGATGGATACAAGTTGGAAATTACGGGTGGTTGTGATAAAGTTGGAACTCCAATGCGTAGGGACTTAGATGGCGGATCTAAAAAACCTATTTTGGTTACATCTGGAACAGGATTTAAGGGACATAATATATTTATGAAAAAAGGCCAAAGATACAGAACTAAGCATGAAGGATTACGAATGCGTAAAAAATTCCGTGGTTCTACTATTACAAATGAGACTAGGCAAATAAATCTAAAAGTTGTTGGAAAAGGTAAGAAATCTTTAGCTGAAATTTCAGGAACTGAAAGTTCCGAAGAAAACTAAAAATTATCTTATTATACAACGGGGGATTTAAACTGGCGAAAAAGTTACCAAAGCAACCCGAAGTAAATATTGGATTGGTTGGTCATGTAGATCATGGGAAAACAACACTTACAAAAGCTCTGTCTGGTGTTTGGACAGATACACATTCAGAAGAATTAAAGAGAGGAATCAGCATAAAATTAGGATATGCCGATACAGCATTCTATAAGACCAAAAAAGGTGAATATTATGCTTCAGGGAAACATCCAGATGGAGAAAAAGATGATCCAGTTGAGTTGGAACGTGTAGTTTCTTTTGTAGATGCACCAGGGCATGAAACTTTGATGGCAATCATGATTAGTGGAGCTAGTATTATGGATGGAGCCTTGTTGATGGTGGCAGCAAATGAAACGTGCCCTCAACCACAAACTAGAGAACATTTAATGGCTTTAGAAATAGCAGGAATAAAGAATATAATAGTAGTTCAAAACAAAATAGATTTGATAAGTAAGGAAAAAGCTATCCAAAATCATAAGGAAATAAAAGATTTTTTGAAAGGAACTATTGCTGAAAATGCACCGATAATTCCTATTTCTGCTCATCACGATGTTAATTTGGATGTATTAATTAGTACAATTGAAAATGTGATACCGACGCCAGAAAGGAATGATAAAGAAGATGCATTGTTGTATGTTGCTAGGTCATTCGATGTAAATAGGCCAGGTACAAGGCCTAATGATCTGCAAGGAGGGATAATTGGTGGAAGCATTGTTTCAGGACAATTTAAAGTTGGAGATGAAATAGAAATAGGCCCAGGTAGAAGAGTTTCAGGAAAAGATATTTGGATACCTATAGAATCTACTATATCAAGTATTAAAGGTGGGGGTTTAAATTTGGATTCAATGAATGCTGGTGGACTTTGTGGAATGGCTACTAAATTAGATCCTAACTTTTCAAAAAGTGACAATTTATCAGGTCAAGTTGTAGCAATCAAAGGAAATTTACCACCAATTAGACAAAAGGTTGAGTTAGATGTATCTTTATTAACAGAAATGGTTGGTGCTGGAGGAGACTCTACAGAAGTTTATCCTTTAAGGCATGGTGAAACTCTTATGGTTACAGTCGCAACTGCAAAATCAGTTGGAACGGTTTCGAATAATCAAAAAAATAAAGTATTCTTAAATCTAAAATTACCCATTTGTGCAAATATTGGAAGTCGTTTAAGTCTTTCAAGAAGGGTGGGTACAAGATGGAGATTAATTGGCCATGCTAGCATTGTAGATTGAGGTGTTAATCTGCCAAAGATATTGGTTGACTCTTGTGGATGGATTGCTGTAATTGATGCAGAGATAAATATTGATTTATCATTGTTGGAAATTGTTGGTAAATATGAATTTATAGTTATAGATTCTGTATGGTCTGAATTAAATAAATTTCAGGAAAGTAGTAGTAAATCTATTCTTTTAGAGCTTTTAAGGAATAAATCTAAACCTTTAGAATTTAACATTATTGAAAAAAGCCATTCAGACGATACTCTATTTAATCTTTCAAAAGAATTTGGATGGCCAGTGCTTACGGTTGATAAAAAATTAAAAAAAAGGTTATTTGATTCTAATTGCCCAGTCATTCAAGTATTGGGTGGGAAAAAACTAGAATTAGTTTCTTAAATTATGGAAGTGTAAATAATTCATCATCGCCATGTCCATCAAGTAACTTTATCCTTACTCCTGCATCAATCCAAGCATGGGAATAATTTATTGCTCCATAAGCTCTTAGAAGATCTCCCTTTTCTAAGAAATATTTTGCATCATTAAGATAATCCAAGGACATTTTCAACATTGAATCAAGTTTTTTTCCATCTTCACTTCCTTTTTCAACTAAGGGGGTGGCTTTTTCAAACGCCTTTGTTGTTAGTTCAATATAATGCTTTACTAAACTCTCACTTAATTCCAAATTATTCAATTTAAACACCTTCCTCGTATTCAATTCCTATTGATTTAAATAATTCATTTGCTCTTTCAAAATCATTCATTAACTCTGCATTTTTAGCCATTTTGAATATTTTCTCTCTTTTTTCAGAATTTAACGACAATTTCATATTTTCATATTCAAATCTTATTTTTTCCTTTTTCTTTTTAATTAAATCCCCAGAACCTATAATTCTAATTAGGCCTTCTCTATTTGCAATTGTAAATAAATTTTCAGAGTTACTTGCAACTATATCGCCAAAATTATTGAAATTTTGTTCTATTTTTTTATTAAAAATTTTATTTTCCATATCTAAAATCCACCATCCATCTATAGTCCATATCGACTTAAATGGTTCTAAACAATTTTCATCAAAAAGCTCAAGACTATCCCAACCAGAAATATTTGGTCTCCCCTTCCAAATATTCCCATCTAGTGATTGAACTAATACTTCCCCGTTTTTTAATTCTGATGACCAGGACCACACCCTATCTTCAATTTGTCTTTGTGTTGTACTCATTTTCAACCTTATACAACGTAAGCAACCATCTCCATCATGTATTATTAGGTGATCTCTATCAATCCATCCTAATAATTTTCTAATTTTGCCAGAGAACAATCTTTTAATTCCAAACCCTTGATTGTTGAAAATATGTAATTGTTCATGACGATCGGATAGTATCCATCCTCCGCCAGGCCTATGTATGATGTCTGAAAAACCTCCTTGTGTTGATCTTCCTTCATGCAACTGTTCTCCATTATTAGAATCAATTACTACAAATCCATTACCCATTAAAACACCAAGCAAATTTTCATTAGTTCTTATTTTATATGGTTTGAATGGCATTTTTATTCTCCATTTTTGTTTTCCATCAAAATCTAAGAAACAAATATGTTTTTCATTTGAAATGGCAATACCAGTCTGATTAAATTCTATAGAAGTCACCACTCCTTGAAATTTATGGCTATAAAAAACTTCCCATTTTAGCATAAAATGTCCCTCACAAGTTACCCCACGCCATAAGTTGTGATTTTGCACTGTTTGATAAATAGAACATTCTCGACCGTCCTATTTTTTTAACACTTAAAATGCCCTGCTTGTGTAGTCCATTACATATTTGAGAAAGCCTAGTTCTTCCAATTCCTCCTAGCATATTTCTCATTTCTTCGTCTGAGGGTGAAATTTCACGTTTAGAACATAGTTGAATTACTTTTATTTCGTTACTATCTAATGATCTTAATTTTTCAATGTCTAGATTAAATGATTGTTCTGGCGGAGAAAATGTCTTGTTTTCTTGAATTCCCATCAATGTATTTTCAAATGAATTCTGTTCTTGGATATTAATTCCAGTTTGTAATTTTTTGTGTTCAAATTCATTGCCAAAAGTTGTTTTTGAAATAATTTGATCATCAATCCATAATATATTCCCATCTTCAGTTTCTAATATTGGTGTTTCTGCGGGGGTATTATCTTGTAGTTTTTTCATGGTTTCTAAATCCGAGCGGAAAACTGCAAAACCATCTTTCCTCATTGATTTGTTCCTATCTCTTGTCCTCCCACCTAATTTCCCAAACACGCCAGTAGGTAATGGAGGTTCATCAAGTTCTTCAGGTATTATTTTATTATATTCTTCATCATCATCTACAAAATCTATTTTTTCATCAATTATTTGAGGTGTTTCAAATTCTTCATGATGCTCATACTCTATTTCTTCTTGAATTTCTTCGAATTCCTCAAAACTAGTATCTATGTTTTCAGAATCATCTATGTTTTCTTCTTCGATTTGTTCATCTTGAATTTTTTCTTCATTCTCGATGGAATAATCATTTGTTTTCGAATTAATATTTGAAAATAATTGATTTAATTCAGAATCATAATCTTCTTTATTTTTTACATTATGTACTATTTTTCTCATTAATTTAATTGATTCAGAAGGGTGCCCTGATGTTCTTTCTTGGATTTCCTCAACTAAACCTTTGGTTGGTTTCCATTTTTCTCTACATGTGGAATTAACTCTTTTTGCAATCATTTCATTTATTTCAGAATTATTAAATGAATTTATTTTTATTTCTTCATCAAATTCATCAATTAGTTCTTGTGGCCAAGTTGCTAATTGCGCGGGCGTTAAAGCTATGATTGAGACTGCATCCAATGATCTTAAAATTTGGGATAATTGTTTGAAAACATCAGCAATTTCACTTCCTGCAATATTGGGGTAATCAAAACTCAATATTGGCAACCTTCCAGTTTCTGGGATGGAATTGATTAAATTTTCTTGTAATTGTTGATGCATTCTTGGAACTTCAAAATCAGATACTATTGTGATATATAATTCCTCTAAAAGGTTCTTCATAGGGTCTTTTGTAGGAAATAGGTTGAATTGAAAGTGCTTATATGCTTCATTTCCTACTAAATTTAGCAAAGAAGTCCTTCCGGTGCCTCTATTTCCTATAAGTAGTATCATCCTGGAAGATCTGTGCTTGCACCACCCAATAATTTTCGAAATGATTTCATTTCTCCCAACAAGAAGTGGTTTGTCTTTAGGATTCAGTGGTTTAATGTTAAAGGGGTTGATTCTCATATTAGGTAAATCAAAGGGAATATGTTTTGCATCTACCATAACACCCTCAGAATTATAATAGGTTTAACAAGGTTGCGTTAATAACGCATTGTTAACGTATGATTAACGTATAAAAACGCATCACCCAAAGCATTTTTAATCAATACAATAAGTTTTAAAATATATCAATTAACGCTTGATTAACGCTTAATTAACGCTTGATTAACGCGTTAATTTGCGTTAATCCATCAAAGAAGAAGCGGAATGATTTAGGGATATAATCAATAGCACGTGGTGAGGAACATGGCAGTTAACAATAGTCGGCTTCAAGGTTTTTACAAATTGAGTGTCTCAGAAAGAAGAAATTTATTAGCAGAAATTGCTGGTTTGAATGATGAACAAGTTTCAGCATGGGCAAGTACAGGTGAATTATCGGAATCAGCTGCAGATAAAATGATTGAAAATGTAATTGGAACGTATTCTTTACCAATAGGAGTCGCTACTAATTTTGTTATTGATGATGAACATTATCTTATTCCTTTCGTATTAGAAGAGCCTTCTGTAGTTGCGGCAGCAAGTAATATGGCTAAAAGATGTCAAATGAAGGGTGGTTTTACTTCAAATAATGATGATCCTGTAATGATTGGGCAGATACAGGTAGTTCATTGCACTGATGTTAATGCTTCTAAAGAAGCAATATTATCCCAAAAAGAACATTTAATTGAATTATGTAATGAAGTGGACCCTATCTTAGTAAAATTTGGTGGTGGATGTAAAGATATTGAAGCTAGAATCATTGAAACAAACTCTGGAAACATGTTGATTTTACATTTATTAGTTGATTGTAGAGATGCAATGGGTGCAAATGCAGTAAATACAATGGCAGAAACTATAGCACCAAAGGTTGAATCAATCACCGGAGGAACTGTAATTTTAAGGATAATTTCTAATTTAGCGGTGCATAGATTGGCTAGAGTAAGTGCAATTTTTACGCGTGAGGAAATGTCAGATGATGGTAAAGACGTAAAAAGAGGTGAAGAGATTATTGATGGTGTAATTCAGGCTTATCATTTTGCTGCAGCAGATCCATTTAGGGCTACAACTCATAATAAGGGAATAATGAATGCTATTTCTCCAATTGCTATAGCATGTGGACAAGATTGGAGAGCTATTGAATCTGGGGCACATAGTTATGCTTCTTATAATAGAGAATATGGTTCAATGACACATTGGGAAAAGAATGATGATGGTGATTTATTTGGTTCTATAGAGATACCAATGGCAGTTGGTTTAGTTGGAGGTGCAGTAAGAGTTCACCCTGCAGCACAAACAAATGTTGCCTTATTGGGTATTAATTCTGCAAATGACCTTGCTAAAGTAATGGCTGCGGCAGGATTAGCCCAAAATTTGGGTGCTTTGAGAGCATTAGCTACAGTAGGTATTCAGGCAGGACATATGAAATTACATGCAAGAAATATGGCTGTAACTGCGGGTGCTAATGATGATGAAGTAGATGCCGTAGTTAGTTTAGCACATTCGAGTGGAGAAAGAATTACAGCAAAATTAATTGAAGATTGTTTGGCTAAATATCGTTCATCTAGTTAATTTAAGAATATTCTTTCCATTCGTTACCACTATTTGCTGCTCTATACCATTGTTTATTGTTGTGTTTGATCCATTCAAATCCATGTTCATCAATGGTACCTACTGAATAAACCCAGGGTGTAGGAGATGATTCTTCAGTTTCATTTTTAATTGATTTTTTTGAACCTGATTTAATAGTGATTTCGTTATTACTGTTAATTATGGCTGCGAATAAACCAGCTAAAATTGCTGGTATAATCCTCCAAATAATTTCATTAATTGATTCTAAATTAAATGTATTATCATTATTTTCAATTATTTCAATTGCATCAGCAATTAATAAACTACCGTACGTAATTCCCCAATTCATGTATGTTATCATTAAAAATCCAATACCAGCACTAATTGCGGCAGCGAATCCAGAGTCTGTTTTTCTTTTAATTAAATTTGATTGTTTTGAACCTATGTAGAAACAAAATAATGGGAAAGCAAGAGTCAAAATATCTATAGAGTCTTGTATGTAGGAAAAACTTGCTTCAAGATTTCCTTTAAGATCATTACGTTGAATGTCTATGAAAAAACTCAAACCAATCGCTAATGAAACGAAAAAATACAATTTCACTCCATAAAAAATTGACTTGGAAAAACTCATCTGTTTCAGATGGTCTTGTAGAATTTATAATATAATATCTTTAGTAGATTATTCTTCTACCACGATGTCAATATTTTCTTCTGAGTTTATTTCTTCTTCCAGAGCTATAGGTGTTGAATTTCCATCATTCATTCCTAATTGTTCAGATCTTTCTCTAAACCATTCTCTGACCTTTTTATGATTTGTATGCGGGCATCCAAACACTTCAGAAAATCTTCTCGTTGTAGTTAACCTTCTAGTATTTCCCGAACGTCTTCTGTCAATTAATCCTGTATCAGATAATTCTTTTACGTAACCATATGCCTTTTCTCCGAGAAGTTTTACTAAACTAGATTGTTCCATCGGTTGGTGGTATGCAATTAGAGCAGCTGCTTTAAGCAACCTTGCAGGAATTTCAGTTTTTGCATCTTTAGGTAATTTATCGGCAATTGCTGGTTTTACTTCTAAAGCCCATTTCCCAGAAATTTCTACTAATTGCAAAGCACCTCCTCTTCTTCTTTTTAATGATGATTGCAAACCAAGTAATGCTTCACTTACTAAGGAGACGTCAGCCTTTAAGCCCTGTGAAAGTTGTTCAACGCTCATAGATTTTCCAACACCAAAAAGAGTTGCTTCAATTAATGTTTGAAGTTCAGCTGTCAACTTCAACCACCTCGTTAAAAGAATTATTTTCCTCTTTGAATTTTTCATTAATTGACTCCCAACTTTTTATTTTTGGCCATAAATCTTTAATTTTTATTTTTCCATTAGGCACATCTTTTTGTTCAATATCTGTAAAACCCCTATGAGTTAAGAATAACATAGAAACGAGCCCAGTTACTTTAGCTTCGGAAGAAACATCTATTTCTTCACCACTTTCCTTTTTAATTTCCTTAGCAACTCCATCAGATAATGTTTGTAAATCAATTTCGCCATCTTTGTTCATTTCTCTCATTAAATTCCAGCATAGTTCGATATCGCCTTCTAAATTTTCATCATGCATTCTTGCTCCTACATTTCCTAGAGCTTCTTCAACTTCCAATTTATATTTAATTCTATTTTCTTCTCTAATTTTATTTATTTCAGCATCGTCACAAGCACCTCTTAAAGCACCTAATAAATCGCCTAGTGTTACAGGTCTGCCTTCTTCTCTACGAACCCTTTCCTCAAATAAACCATTAAGATCTGCTTCCAATTCTCCAGAAATAACGTTATTTGTGAAATTAAATTCATTATCATCAAAATCAGTCATCCAACCCTCGTCGATAAAGTAATCATCAATTTCATCATCCATGTCTGCTTTATTCTGACGATCTAATAAATCTTCGACTTGTCCTCTTAAAACAGCCCATGCCAACCTAAGCAATCTTCCACATGAAGGTAAATCAATATTATCTGAATTCTTTTTTATTCTTTCACTGAATAAATTAACAAAAGAAGTCAAGTCAATATTCCAAGGATCTAACTCAGCATCTTTAACTAATTCAAAAACTAAAGCTACTGAACGATCAAAGGGGTCAACTAATGAAGA
>MDSZ01021146.1_pt1 | contig 16717 bp, 18 predicted proteins | sample 811201 | NCBI WGS metagenome assembly MDSZ01 (sample SAMN05326647, study PRJNA326480) | marine metagenome | isolation source: seawater | place: Indian Ocean: North | collected 2010
AAAGAAAATGAATATCTAAAAAATATTAACAATTACTTTAAGATACTTACTTCAAAATATAGTGATCAATATAAAGTTTTTCATGAGTCTTCACTTATAATTCCACAATCTGTAGGAGTTTCAGTTATTGGTGATAGAAATTTAATTTATAATAAAAATTTTATTATTAATAAAGGTTCTAAAAGCGGAATAAAAATTAGTGATTATGTTATCGATGGTATTGAGATTGTAGGACGAGTCAAATCTGTAGCCTTGCATACATCAGAAGTAGTTACTGTTAAAAGTATACAATATGGAGATGAAGTTTTAATTGAAGGAAATTCATTCATTGTCTCAGGTACTAATAATGACTACTTAAGTTTTTTAAGACAAAAAGATTACTCACAAGAATATGATTTTACATATGGCCAAATTGCAGAGGTCCAAAAAAATTATGTAAATTTAATTTTAGGAAAAATTGATTTCTTTGATAAACAACCAATTATTAAAACTAAAAAAAAATTTAATTTAGATAATTTGAGAGTTATAATTAATGATTAGAATATTATTTGTAATAATTTTATTTATCGCTTATGGAAATTTTAATTATATAATTAACGATCTGATTATATTTTCCTTGATAAATATAGCTTTTTTTTCAGTTTTACATAATAAAAAATTAAATTTAAAAAATTTTTCAATCTACATTTTTTCGACATTGACTTTAGAGGTTTTATTAGGATTACCAATTTTTGCAAGTTCGGCTTTAATAATTTTATTACTTCTGATTATAAGCTATTTAATAAATAATTTGTCAATTAATAAAATAATTATATCTTTTATTTTCTTTGTATTGAGTTTGATAACAATATTTTCATTAGACATATCTATCTTTTATAGAATTATTAATTTCCAATATTTATTATCTTTTTTAATTATTTTTATTATATATCTAGGTCTTAAAAAATATGGAACGAAATAAGACTACTCAAGAAAGTATAAAAATTTTAAATAGAAGATCTTTTATAATACTTTTATTTAGTTTCTTAATAGGTATATTTGTTATTTTAAGATTATTCTCTCTCCAAATACTAAATTATGGTTTTTATAAAAAAAAATCTGTTGAAAATAAAGTATCAGTTAAAGCAACACCGCCACTTAGAGGGGATATATTTGATAATAAAAAAAGACTTTTAGCTGGTAATACTTCTTTTTATGAATTTGTTATCTATAAAAATTTGAATAAAGATTATGAAAAAGAGTTTCTAACTCTTATTTCTTTAATTGATTTAAATTTAGATAAAAATAACACAATTAAAAAACTAAAAAAATTTAATGCATATACTGCTTTTAAAATCTCCAGGGCATCATGGGATCAAATTGTAAAATTTGAAAAAAATAAATTTTTATTTACCTCAATTAAAATTCTTGAGTCAAAAAAAAGATATTACCCTCATAAAAATATGTCCCAAATTTTAGGTTATATAGGAATACCAAATAACTCAGATGATTTGTATCCCAAAGGGGTATTTCATTTAGAAAAAAATTATGAAAGTCATTTAAAAGGTTTACCTGGTAAGGTTTTTAATGAAGTAAATTCTAAGGGAAGAATAATAAGGGAAATCTCAATTGAAAAACCAATTAAAGGAAAAAATCTTGACCTTACAGTTGATTTAGAATTACAAGATTACGCTCAATCTTTACTGCCAAAAGAAAATAAAGGCTCAATTGTTATAATGAACTGTCAGGACGGTTCTATTCTTTCTATGAATTCTAATCCAACATTTGATGCTCAAGTTTTTGAAGATAAAGATAATAAAACAATCAATAAGTTATTAAATGATAAATCTAAACCTTTGTTTAATAGAGCCTTTTCTGGTTTTTATCCTCCAGGTTCTGTATTCAAGCCTATTCCGGCATTACTTGGCTTACAAAAGAATTACATAGATCCAAATTTTGAAGTTACATGTAAGGGTCACTCAACTTTAAAAGATAGAAATTACTATTGTTGGAAGAAAAAAGGCCATGGAAAAGTAAATTTAAAAAAAGCAATTAAAGAGTCATGTGATGTTTACTTTTATGAGTTAGCAAAAAAAACTAATATTGATGACCTTTCTGATTTGGCAACAAACTTAGGATTAAATCAAATATACGACCTAGGTTTATCAAATCCTAAAAAAGGATTAGTGCCAAATAAAAAATGGAAAAGGGCTTTCTTAGATGAAAGTTGGTATCTTGGAGAAACGTTAATTACATGTATTGGACAAGGATTTAATCTTACTTCTCCTCTTCAATTAGCAACTTTATACTCTGCAATTATAAATGGTGGCAAATATCCCAAACCAAAAATTATTAAATCCGAAGGAATAAATTTTACTGGCAAGACTATTAATAAAAGTTATCAAAAAATTTTGATTAATGCTCTTGATGCTGCTGTTCAGGAACCAAGAGGAACTGCATATAAATTAAATAATTTACATCCAGATTTTGTAAAAATTGGTGGTAAAACAGGTACTTCACAAGTTATAAGAATTAAAGAAGAAGAAAGAGAGGACGATTTATATAAATCAAAGGAAATCGAAGATCGTTTTAAAGATCACTCTGTTTTTGTAGGTTATGCTCCAATTAATAAACCAAAATATATAGCTTCTGTAATCATTGAAAATGGCGGTTCAGGTTCAGCAGTAGCTGCCCCAATAGCGCACAAGGCACTCAATTTTGTAAACAATTTAAATGTTTAAAGAATTCAAATCATTAGCAGATTTAAACTGGATATATTTTTTTTTACTTCTAATTATTTTTTGGGTAGGTGAAATAAATCTTTATTCAGCTGCGGATGGTAATATAGAACCTTGGGCTTTAAATCAATTAATACGTTTTTTGATTTTTCTTCCACTTTTAATTTTTATATTAATGATTCAACCCAAATTCATTTTTAATATTACTGAAATTCTTCTAGTTTTGGTAATTATAGGATTAGTTGCCACTTTATTTTTTGGCTACACAGGAATGGGCGCTAAAAGATGGATCAGAATTGGTGGTTTTAATCTTCAAATATCAGAATTTGCAAAAATAGCATTAGTCTTATTTATGGCTAAATACTTTCATAAATTAAATGCTGAAAAAACAATTGGCCTAATCAGAACTCTTATACCATTAATTGTTTCATTCATCATATTCTTCCTTGTAGCTATTCAACCTGACCTAGGTACAGCTGTAATAATTTTGATGCTTGGCCTAGTAGCTATTTTTTATGCAGGAATTAATTTAATTTATCCAATAATCTCTTTGGTTATAATAGCAATTTCCAGTCCTTATTTATGGACTTTATTAAAACCCTATCAGCAAAATAGAATTAAGATTTTTTTAAATCCTGATTTAGACCCACTCGGCAAAGGTTATCACATTATTCAATCAAAAATAGCAATTGGTTCAGGGGGTATAAGGGGAAATGGATTTCTTGGAGGTTCTCAAAGTAGCCTAGATTTTCTTCCAGAAAAAGAGACAGATTTTGTTTTTGCTATTTTTTCTGAACAGTTTGGATTTAGTGGCTCTATGATTATTGTTTGTTTATTCTTATTATTATTTCTTATTCCTGTAATTAAGTCTTTTAAATTAAGTCAAGTATTCAACAAGATAATATTATTTGTATTATCTTTTAAAATTTTTTTTGAATTTTTAATTAATATTTCTATGACAATAGGACTAGTCCCTGTTGTAGGAGTAGCATTGCCATTTATGTCTTATGGGGGCAGTTCTTTATTGAGTAATATGATTATTTGTGCTTTATTAATCAACTTTATGTCTGTTTCTGAAAAAAAGAGGATGTTCTCATGAGCAATACAGTAAAAAGACCTTGGGGTTCATATATTGTTCTTGCAAAATCTAAAGATTTTCTTTTAAAAAAAATAAAAATAAATCCGGAGGGAGTGTTGTCATATCAGTCTCATAATTTTCGTTCTGAGCATTGGGTCATTATAGAAGGCAAAGCAACTATTATTATTAATAACAGAACTTATTATAGATTAGAAAATGAGCATATATTTATTCCTAAAAAAGCCAAACATAGGGTTTTAAATGAGAGTTCAAAGAAAAAACTAGTTATCTTAGAAGTACAGACAGGAAGTAAATTTTTAGAGTCAGATATAAAAAGGTATTCTGATATTTATGGTAGAGGAAAATGAAGATTTTAGCAGAAATTTCTGTAGCAGAGTTATTTGATAAAATAACTATTTTAAATATAAAAACCCAAAAAATAATGGACTCTAAAAAATTAGAAAATGTAAAAACAGAGTTAAAAATACTAAATAATCAAGCAGACAAAATTAAGGTTAATAACAAAGAAGAATTATCAGAGTTAATCAAAAAATTACAATCTATAAACGAAGAATTATGGGACATTGAAAATTTCAAAAGAGAGTGTGAGGCGAATAAAGATTTTGGAGAAAATTTTATAAGTCTTTCTAGGGATGTTCACTTCAAAAATGATATAAGGGCACAAATTAAAAAAGAAATAAATTTAATTTCTAATTCATTAATTGTAGAGGAAAAAGAATATTCTAACTATTAACTGACTCTAAACTAAATAATTTTTCTTTCATCTTTGACCTTCCATTTAAAAACTTTAGTTCTAACAGAACAACAACACCATTAATTTTAGCTTTTGATTTTTTAACTAATTTTATTGATGCTTTCATTGTTCCACTAGTAGCAAAAATATCATCTATAATAACAACTTTATCATTATTTTTTATCATATCTTTTTGAACCTCTAACTGATTGGATCCATATTCAAGATCATATTTTATCAAATGAGTTTGACCAGGTAGCTTTCCTTTTTTTCTAATCATAACAAGTTTGTACTTTAATTTGAATGCTACAGCGGATGCGAAAATAAAACCTCTAGAGTCAATTCCAACAATAGTATTGGCATTTAACTTTCTGACTTCTTTAGCCATTCTATTAACAACTTTATGAAACTCTAGCGGGTTAGATAAAATTGTAGAAATATCATAAAAAGAAATACCTTTTTTAGGAAAGTCTTTTATAATTCTTATACTTTCTAAAGCTTTTGACATGAAAAGACAGATTAAAACAGTATTTAATAAAAAAAACAAAAGAAAAATTACATGTCTTACATCATATAGTTACAACTTTACAAAAATAATTGATGGTTATGTAGATGTAATTTTGGTGGGAGACTCTATGGGTATGGTCCTTTATGGAATGGATAACACCCGTAATATTACTGATGAGATTATAATTAATCATGCTAAAGCCGTTAGAAAAGCAGCTAAAAAATCTTTGGTTTTTTTTGATCTACCTTTTTCTAAAAAATTTAAAGAATCTGATGTTATTAAAAGAGTAAAAAACATATGCAAAAAGACTGGATGTGATGGAGTCAAAATAGAGGGTAATTCAGAGTTATCTGGTGTTATATATAAACTAAAACAAGCTGGAATACCTGTAATGGCCCATCTTGGCTTACAACCTCAAAAGTTTTCTTCATCTAAAAAATTTAAAATATATGGAAGAAATAAAGATGATCTTAAAAATATTATTGATGATAGCATAATTCTAGAAAAATCTGGTGCAGTAGCTATTTTACTTGAAGGTCTTTTAACTGAAATAGCAAAAAAAATTACATCTCAATCATCAGTTCCTACAATTGGCATAGGAGCATCTGAGTTTTGTGATGGTCAAATTTTAGTTTCTGAAGATATGTTAGGTTTATTTACAGAATATCATCCAAAATTTGTAAAAAAATATTCTAAATTATCTAAAAATATTCAAAAAGCAGTGAAAAACTATGTAAAAGAGGTTAATTCTTTAAAATTTCCAAGTAAAAATTTTAGATATGATTAATTTTTTCTTTTAATTGATGTGTCTAATAAATCAATTAGTAAAGAAGATTGTTTATTATTAAAATATTTTAGTATTTTTTTTGTCTTATTAACTATTTTTTTTGCATAATTTACACATTCTTGATCAATATTATACTTATTAAGTAAATTAAAAACTTCATTAAAATCACCTTCAGTTCTTTTGGATTTCTCAAACTTTTGTTTTACAATTTTATTTTCTAATACATTGCTTTTACTTAAAAGTAAGATTATTGGTAACGTTACCTTACCTTCATAAAAGTCTTGTCCTTTTTTTTTGCCAGTTCTTGAAGAGCCAAAATAGTCTAAGTTATCATCGATAATTTGAAAAATTATTCCAAAATTTATTCCAATATCATTTAGTTGTTTTATTAATTTTTTATTTTTGTTAGTTAATAAGGCTGGTATTTTCATAGCAGCTCCAAATAATTCTGCTGTTTTTAGAGAGATAATTTCAATGTATTGATCTAAAGAGATTTTAGTATTTTTTTCATTAGATAGTTGTAAAAACTCACCTTCTGATATCTTACTACTTACTTCAGCAAGTGATTCCATTGCTTTTAGAGAGTTTCCTTGAGTCATTAATTGAAAAGATTTGGAAAACATAAAGTCACCCAATAAAACACTAAATTTATTACTCCATATTTCATTTATACTTTTTTGTCCCCTCCTTATTTTGCCTTTATCAATAACATCGTCATGAAGTAAAGTTGCGCCATGGATGAACTCTAATGCGGCTGCCATACTAATATCAGTTTTTAAATTTTTATAATTTTTGTTTATCATTTTACTAGAGAGCAGGCAAAGAACGGGTCTTAATTGTTTCCCTCTCTTATTAAAAAAGTATTTGCTTAATTTGGGTATTATTGAGACATTACTTTTAATATAACTATCAATATTAAAGTTAGTTTTTCTTAACTTAACTTGGATTTCATAATGAATAGATAGTATAGTTTTATCAAAATTAATTTTTTTCATATTTTATGAGTTTATACACTAAAGATTTTCTTCTAGATGGCAAAATTATTTATTTCCAACTTAAAAAGGGTTATAGAAGTGGCATTGAACCAATAATTCTAGCTGCTCAATGTAAAAAAATACACTTAAGCATATTAGACATGGGGTCAGGATGTGGTCCTATTTCTCTCATTTGTGCATCTAGATATCCAAAATCCAAAATAATTGGATTTGAAAAAAATAGTGCTCACTTAAAATTATCTAATAAAAGCAAAGATCAAAATAGATTTAATAATTTAGAATTTTTTAAAAAAGATGTTTGTCAATTTGATATGAATTATCAAAATTATTTTGATTTAATCTTAACTAATCCTCCATTTTTCTTTAAAGATGAAGTAATTACATCTCAAAACAAATCAATATTTGACTCTAGATATATATCTAAAAAAAAATTAATGATCTGGTTAACTAATATGGTTAACTATTTAAAACCAAATGGTAGGGCTTTTATTATTAATAGACATAGCAACCTAGAGACCATTATCCAAACCCTAAGAAAATTAAAATGTAAAACAATTATATTTCCAATATGCTCATTTAAAGGGGCAAAGCCTAAGAATGTACTAATTGAAGTAAATAAAAATGAGAAATATGTAGAAATAATAAAAAATGAAATTATTATTCATACAAAATCGTCAAAATATTCAAAGGAAATAGAAAACTGGTTTAAATAATGTTCTCATCACAAAAAATAATCGTATCAATTGATCTCAAAGGTATGATTGCTTCAAGTGGTAGGGCACCATTAAATATTGAAAATTTAAATAGTCTATTTACTAAGATATTAAAAATTAAGTTTGATGCTTTGTCGATAATTATTAATTCTCCAGGTGGTTCTCCAGTTCAGTCTTCTCTTATTGCCCAAAAAATTAGAGAGGTATGTTCTAAGAAAAAGGTAAAATGTTATTGTTTTGTTGAAGATGTAGCTGCATCAGGTGGATATTGGCTTGCATGTGCTGCAGATGAAATTTATGCAGATGTTAATTCTATTGTTGGCTCAATAGGTGTCATATCCGGTGGTTTTGGATTTACTGAATTAATTAAAAAGATAGGTGTAGAAAGAAGAATTTTTACAGCAGGTGAAAATAAAAGTTTTCTTGACCCTTTTCAAAAAGTTAACAAAAAAGATGAAGAAAAATTAAAGACTCTTCAAAAACAAATACATCAAAATTTTATTGATTGGGTTAAATCTAGAAGAAAAAAGAAATTAAAGGAAAAAGATATCAAGAAAATTTTCTCTGGCTCATTTTGGCTTTCATCTCAAGCTAAAGAATTAGGACTGATTGATGGGATTTTCTCAGAGTCATCTTTTTTTAAGTCCAAATTTGGAGATAAAACGAAAATAAAAAAAATAAAACCGCCAAAAACTTTGAAACAAAAATTAGGTTTAGGGATTTCATCTTTTAATTCAGATGAATTAATAGTTAAAATAAAAGAAGAACTTATGTTTAATAAGTTCGGTTTATAGATAAAAATGCCAGCAGATAATATGGAAGAACTAGTTTCTTTATGTAAAAGAAGAGGTTTTATTTTTCCTTCAAATGATATCTATGGTGGAATAAAGGGCTTATATGATTTTGGCCCGATGGGAACAGAGTTAAAGATTAATTTAAAAAATGCATGGTGGAAATCAATTGTATATGAAAGAGATGATGTAGAAGGTTTAGACTCATCAATACTTACATCCCCAATGGTTTTAAGTCATTCTGGACATGAAGATACCTTTTCAGACCCATTAATTGATTGTAAAACTTGTAAAGCACGTTTTAGAGCCGATCAATTAGATAAAAGTGAATGCCCAGAATGTAAGTCTAAAGATTTAACAGAAGCTAGACCTTTTAATTTAATGTTTAAAACCGCTATAGGGCCCGTTGATGATGGTACTTCTTTTGCCTACTTAAGACCAGAAACAGCTCAACAAATATTTATTAATTTTAAGAATATTATTGACTCCACAAGTCGCACCCCTCCATTTGGTATTGCTCAAATGGGAAAAGCTTTTCGAAATGAGATTACTCCAAGAAATTTTATATTTAGAGTAAGAGAGTTTGAACAAATGGAATTAGAATTCTTCGTTAAACCTGGTTCAGATGAAGAATGGCATAAGTATTGGGTTGATCAAAGACTTCAGTGGTGGTCTAAACAAGGTGTTGGTCCAGACAAATTAAAACTTTTAGAAGTAGAAAAAGAAGAGCTTTCTCACTATTCCAAAGCAACTTTTGATATTATGTATGAATTTCCTCATGGTCTAGAAGAACTAGAGGGTATTGCTAATAGAACTGATTTTGATTTAGGCTCACATACAAAAAATCAAAATGATTTTAAAATTAATTCCCGAGTAAAAGATAATAAAAGCTCAACCACAAAACTGGCTATTCAAGATTTAGAGAGTAAACAATGGTTTATCCCATTTGTAATAGAACCTTCCGCTGGAGTTGAAAGGGGTGTTCTTGCTGTCTTAAATGAAGCATTTACAATAGAAGAAGAAAATAATCGAACGCTGTTAAAACTTAAATCGCACCTTTCGCCTATAAAAGCAGCTGTAATACCTTTAAAGAGAAACAATTCAGATTTAGTAGACCTTTCCCATAAAATAAAATCTGAATTACAATCAATGGGACTAGGTAGGGTTATGGTTGAAAATTCTGGAAATATTGGAAAAAATTATAGAAGACATGATGAAATAGGAACACCAATGTGTATTACTATTGACTTTGAAAGTCTTGAAAGTCAATCGGTTACTGTTAGAGATAGAGACTCTATGAAACAAGAAAGAGTAAATCTTTCTGAAATTTCAAATTATTACTCTACTTATTTTAAATAAGCTCAATTTTTTTTAAATTTAAGTTTTTAAAAAAAACTTCATTTTTATTTTCATTCATATATCGAATTATAAAATAATCATTAATTTCTTTTATAATTTCAAAATCTTTATTTTGAGTAATTTTATCTTTATTCAAATTCTTAAAGACCCTAATCATTTTCTTATTTAAATGGCGATACTTAATTCTTGATACTACCTCTTGTCCAATGAAACATCCCTTTTGAAAATCAATATAACTTTCATGAATTTCAGAGGGTAAAAATTTTGAATGTGGGAGAAAATTTGAGTCAATCCGACCTTTAGATAATGAATTTTCAAAGTAATTCTCACCAATGGTGCTTTTATCAATTACAATTTTCTCCAATAAAATATTTGATAATTTTGAATATTTATCAAAATAACTATGTAAATCTACCTGATCGTTTGTGCAGATAACATCAATAGAATCTAGATTTTTTTTTATTTGTATTTCCGAGTAAATCTTACCTTGGGGTGTGAGAACATAAGAATAAATAACAGAATCATTTTTAATTAAATTATTAGTTATTATATTCTGTAAAAAATCAAATCTCTCTTCTCCTTTTATCGAAAATTTAGCAGGATTAAATGTTTTAATTTCCATGTAATGTATTATTTATAATCTATATATATGCATTTATTATTTATTTCATCAAATAGAATTGGAGACTCACTAATTAATCTTCAATTACTTAATAAATATATAAGAAAAAATAAGAAAAATATTCAAATCACCCTTGTGACCGGAGAGCTTCCTTTGCCTTTATACGATGATTACCCAATGATTATTGATAGAATAATACTAAAAAAAGAAAAATTTCATCTTCATTGGTGGAAACTTTATAGAAAATTATCATCAAAGAAATTTGATATAGTAATTGATTTTAGATCTTCTTTAATTTCATATTTTCTTAGTACAAAAAAGAAAATTATTTTTAAAATGAAAAAAAAAGAAAATATTTATTTTCAAATTCATCAAAAATATGAAACAGACATAAAAAAAGACTGCAAAATTATTACTGATAGGGTTAGAAAAATTTTTCCAAACTCAAATTATGCTTGCCTTGCTCCATTTGCTAATTGGCATCCTAAAGAATGGCCTACTGAAAATTTTATTAATTTAGCAGAATATTTATTAAATAAGGGTATAAGTAAAATTTATATATTGGGCTCTGAAGATGAGAGTATTAAGTTTGATATCTTTCAATCTAAATTTGGAAATAAAGTAATAAATAGATGTGGGAAGCAACATCTCTTAAATGACTATGGTCTTTTGTTAAAATCTAGAATATTTGTGGGTAATGACTCAGCTATGATGCATATGGCAGCTTTAGCTAATACACAAACAATTGGTTTATTTGGCCCAACTAATGATAATATTTATTTTCCCAAAATATTTGAAAACTGTCATTTAGTAAGATCCTCTAAAAGCTACGAAGAGTTATTAAAAAAAACTGAAAACTTAACTTTAAATAATTGTTTAATGGATGATGTTGCTTATAATGAAGTTATCAATAAAATCGACACAATCTTAAATGCTCAAAATTTTTAAGCCTTGTGACTTTCATGTCCATCTTCGAGAAGGAGATCTAGCTAAAAGTGTACTAAAAGAAAACAACAAACATTTCCAAAAAATTTTGGTAATGCCTAATCTCTCAACCCCAATCACTAATAGCAAACTCCTAAAAAAATATAGAAAACATATACTAGTCAATAATAAGAGTTCTGAAATTTTATTTACTTTATATTTAAATCATAAATGTAGTTTAAGGGATCTAGATTATATGTTCAAAAAAAGTCTTTTTTTCTCAACAAAGCTTTATCCTCTTAATGCAACTACTAACTCAAGCTCTGGTGTGCAAGATATAAAAAAAATGTCAAAATATTTTGAATTTTTAGAAAAAAATCAAATACCCCTTTGCATTCATGGAGAGCATGTTCATCATAACGATGATCCCTTTGAAAGAGAAAAGAAGTTTCTAGACAATGAACTTTTTTGGATAATGAAAAATTTTAATTCATTAAAAATAACCTTAGAGCATATTACTACAAAAGACTCTGTCCAATTTGTTAAATCTTACAAAAATATAGCAGCTACCATTACAACTCATCACTTATTAGAAAATACTTATACGTTTTTAGGAGGGTCTATGAGGCCAGAGTTATTTTGCAAACCTCTTATTAAAAACTCAGCTCATCAAAAAGAGCTTCAAAAAGTTGCTCTTTCAGGACACAAACAGTTTTTCTTTGGATCTGACTCCGCACCTCATTTGAAAAATACTAAATTCAGCGAATTTTGCTGTGCTGGGGTTTATTCCTCAAAATATGCTGTTTCTAATATTTTAGAATTTTTTTGGATTAATAAAAAAACAGTCAACCTTAATAAATTTTTAACCACTAATGGATCAAATCATTATGGTTTAGATTTTGATAAAAAACTTCATAAATTTACTAGAAAAAAAGACTTTAGATTTCAAAAATACTCCAAATTTAAAGATGATTTTTTAATAAATTACAATTTTTATGATAATTTTTGGTCTAAGAATTAAGTAAATATTTTTGTAAGGTGTCCCATTTTCCTTCCAACCTTAGCCTCATCTTTTAAATAGTCATGAAAATAAGTGTTTTTAGGTAAATTACTCCCTCTGTATTTATATATCTCTTTACCTAAAATGTTTCTCATTTCTGCTGGATGAATTAATTTAGGCTCAATAGGTTCTAATTTACAAACAGCTCTTACATGTGATTCAAACTGACTTACATTATAGGACTCTATTGTAAGGTGACCAGAATTATGAACTCTAGGTGCTATTTCATTAACAAAAAGTTCATCATTTTCATCAATAAAATATTCAACACAGATAACACCAATGTAGTTTAATTTTGCAATGATCTCCTTAGACCATTTTAATGATTTTTCTCTAACTGAGTCATTTATAGTTGCTGGAGAAGTAGACTTAAAAAGTATCTGATCTTTATGTTCATTGTCTATAGGCAAATATGAAAACATTTTTTCATCTTGATAACGGACAGTTACAACTGAGATTTCTTGTTTTAATTTTATTTTTTTTTCTAGAATATATTCATTTTGGTCAAGTTTAAAAATATCTTTCTTCTTACTAATCACTTGCTGACCTTTACCATCGTAGCCCAATCTTCTTGTTTTTAATATAGAGGGAAAAAAATCACTTGATATATCACTAAGATCATTTTTATTATCAATTTTAAAATATGGAACAGTGGGAATACCTAAATCGTTAATAAAAATTTTTTCAGTTAATCTATCCTGAATAATATTGTTTATGTTAGGAGAGGGTAATACGCTCTTTTTATTTTGGATATAATTTAAAGTCTCAAATGGAATATTTTCAAATTCAAAAGTGATAACATCACACTCTTTTATAAATTCGTCTATTAAAGTAAAATTATCATATTTATTGATAAAGTTTTTATTAGAAAAATTTACAGCTGGAGAGTCATTACTATCTGAAAAAACAATAGTCTCTATATCAATTTTCTTAGCTGCCTGACACATCATCATTCCTAACTGGCCGCCACCGAGTATTCCTAATTTCATTAAATTGGTGTCTTTTTGATTTTTTTAGTTTGAGATAATCTCCATTTAACTAATTTTTTTTCAATTTTATCATTATTATTAGATAGTATTGATGCAGCATAAAGAGCAGCATTTTTTGCTCCATTTTCTCCTATTGCGACTGTACCAACTGGAACGCCAAATGGCATTTGAACTATAGATAACAAACTGTCTAGACCCTTTAAAGTTCTAGATTCTATGGGCACACCTATTACTGGTAAATGAGTAATCGCAGCTAACATTCCTGGTAAGTGAGCAGATCCCCCGGCTCCAGCAATAATTACCTTTATGCCGTTATCGTAGGCTTTATCAGCAAACTCATACAATCTTTTAGGAGTTCTATGAGCAGAAATTATTTTTTTTGAATGATTTATACTCAAAGACTTTAGGATTGAACTACAATGTTTGAGTGTAGTCCAATCACTTTGGCTTCCCATTGCAATCACGACTTTAGGTCTATTTTTTTTCATTTTTTTGAAAACTGTTTTTTTGTAAATTTAAAATATAGTTTATATGGAATTATTTTACCAAATTTCATTATAGAATTAAAAGGAAAAGGAAAGGTAATTTCAAACCCTTTTTTGTAAATTTTTTCATAAATTTGTTTAGCAGCTTTATCTGAGGTTATCAAAAATGGCATTTTAAATGAATTTATTTTAGTAGCGGGGGTTTCAACAAAACCTGGACATATTAATTTAATATTCAAATCATTATGAAATTCAGACTTTATTGACTCAGTAAGATTTATAAGAGCCGCTTTACTAGGCCCATAGAGCAAAGATCTTGGTAAACCTTTATAACCAGCAGTTGATGACATAATAGCAAGTGTATGATGAGGGTCTAATTGATAGTTGTTTTTTATCAATTCCAAAATTTGATATATGCTTAAAACATTAGTATCAAAAGTTTTTTTAGCATTATCAAAACTAAAATCTTTAAAACTATCAGGTAGATAAATACCTGCATTTAGAATAAAAGTATTTATATTTTTTTCTTCACTAAATAATTTATTTAAAGTTACTTTAGTTTTAGAAAAATCAGTTAAGTCACATTCTATAAAATTAAAATTTTTATTTGACTTTATATCTATATCAATTTTTGATGAGTTCCTACCTAATCCAAATACTATCCATTTTTTTTTGAGATACAATTTACTTAAAGCTAAACCAATACCGCTTGATGCCCCAGTTATAAAGACTCTTTTATCTTGTGTATTCTTTAATGAATTGTTTTGCATTTGTGATGTGCCTGGAAATTTTTGATTTATCCATTTTATTTACAGTATAATACATCATAGAGAGTCTCTGATTAGATTTAAAATAGTTTTTATTTTTATATATAAAATTCCAATACAAACCATCCATTGTTTCAGTCCAATCCCCTTTAGCGTAATTGCTCATTTTTAACAAATAATTAGACCCACATAAGTAGGGTTTTGTAGCAAATATTCCACCATCGCTAAACATACCCATTCCAAAAACATTAGGAGTCATTACCCAGTCAGATGAGTCTATAAATGTTTCCATAAACCATTTATATGCTTCTGATGGTTTTATTCCTGATAAGTTCATAATATTACTAATTATCATTAATCTAGGGATATGATGCACATATCCATCTAATTTTAGCTTATGAATCATGTCATTAAGTATTGGAATATTAGTTGTTCCTTCGTACCAATGTTTGGATAGCTTTCTGTTATTACCAAAGAAATTTCTCTTATGAAAATCATTATAATATTGGATATTTAGATATCTCATAAATTCCCTCCAACCAAAAACTTGTCTTATAAAACCCTCATAATTATTGATACCAACTTTTTTGTAGGTAATAGAGTTAAGTTTATCTAAGACATCTTGAGGGGTAATTATGCCCATATTCAATGGAGCACTAATCAAACTATGATTTATAAACGAGTCTTCTGTGCTAACAAAATCTTCATAATGTCCAAAATTTTTTAATTTTTGATCTATAAAATTATCTAGGACTTTAAGTGCTTCTTTGCGGTTGATTGGAAAAATAATTTTTTTATTTAATTGGCCAAAGTGATTTGAAAAATGTTTTTCTATTAAAGATTTTATCTCTGGATAATATTTACACTCAAAACTAGTGGATTTAGGACTAATATACCCTTTTGGAACTCTTTTACGGTTATCTTCATCAAAACTCCATTTTCCTCCAATTGGTTTATTGTCTTTTACTAAAATCTCAAACTGCCGTCTAATGTTACTATAGAAGTTTGATAGCTGTGGATTTTTACTAGTTATAAAATTATCATAATCCCCTCTTTTAACTAAAAACATAGGAGATTGATGAAAAATAAGTTTAATTTGATTTTTTTTACAGAATAACTCAAATTTATTTCTAAAATTAATGTCCTCAATTTCAAAAATATTGATTATTGATAATTTTTTTAATTTTAAGAAAAAAATTAATCCATCAAAATAATCCTTAAAATCTGAGAAATTTTTATCAAGTTTTATATAACTAATTTTAAAATTATTTTTTTTTAAATTGTCATGATATTCTCTCATTGAAGCTAAAAAATAATAAATTTTTTGTTTGTGATGTTTGAAATATGAGCATAAACCCATATCTTCCTGCATAAAAAAATGGCAATTATTTTTAAAAGAACTTAAGTATTTTTTATCAAATAACTGATTACCTAGTACAACAAAAGCTTCTGCCATGTTAAATTATATTATTTAGTAATCAGCGTTGATCTTCCTCCATCAACACTAAAATTCTGACCTGTAATCCAAGAGGACTCAGATGAAATTAAAAAAGTTGCTAAACTTGCAATATCTTTTCCTTTGCCAAGTCTTGTCATTGGATGGAGTTTACCAAGCCCCTCTGCAACTTTTTCATTTGAAGTAATGAAGTCTGACATTTTAGAATAGGAAAGACTTGGAGAAATTGTATTAAATCTAATTTTAGGCGCATAGTCTGCAGCGAGAGAGTTAGATAAACCAACTAATGCACTTTTGGCTGAAGCAATACCAGTATGATTTTTAAAACCACGTATAGCTGCTATTGATGAGAAAAAAACAACTGAAGAACCATCGGCCAGCTTATTAATTGATAAATTTAAAAAATTTAAGATATTATAAAAATTATCATCCATTAATTTTTTAAAATCATCTACAGATGTATTTGAAAAGGGTTTTAAAGAAATTGATCCAATAGCAAATATGATGCCAGATATTTCGTAGTCTATATTATCAATAAAGTTTTCTGTCTTTTTGTAATCATTCAAATCTAAAATAATTTTGGAAATAAGAGAATTTTCCGAATTAGCATCATCAAAATTACTTCTTGAGATTAACACTAGTTCTTTGTCTTTAAGTTTTGATACGCAGGATTTTCCCACTGCACCATTAGCGCCAATTATTAATATTTTTC
>MDSZ01074087.1_pt1 | contig 16717 bp, 20 predicted proteins | sample 811201 | NCBI WGS metagenome assembly MDSZ01 (sample SAMN05326647, study PRJNA326480) | marine metagenome | isolation source: seawater | place: Indian Ocean: North | collected 2010
AGTCTTTATTTTCTTAAGTTTTGGTATATTCATAATTGGAGATTATATGAATTTGTTTTTATTAGGAATTATCATATTTGTCATTATTTACCTTTTCTTAAATTGGTTTGCTAAATCAAGTAGTAAGAAAATAGCCCAATTTTTAAAAAAAATTGCGATTTTCTTATCAATAATTTTAGCTGCAGTTTTAACAATTGGTGGAAAATTTATTTTTTCATTGCCTTTTTTGCTAATTTTACTTTCTGGATTAAAAATTAAAGGGCTAACAGCACTACAAATATTTCAGTTATGGAGATTAATACAGTTCCTTAAAAACTCAGGTAGGTTTTCAAACAATTCTCAACCAGTTCAAGGATCGACTAATTTAACAATAGAAGAAGCTTATAAACTTTTAGGACTTAAAAAAGGCTGCACAAAAGAAGAAGTAATAAAATCCGCTTCAAAGTTTCAAAAAAAAATTCATCCAGATATGAATAGAGATATTAATACTGAGAGATTAAGCCAGCTTGTTAATGAAGCTAAAGAAAAAATACTAAAAACTGATTTTACTTAGTAAGGTACTTTTTTGATTCATGCACAACTTCATCAAAAGATATATTATTCTTTCCAAGAGTATTATGTGTTGTAGTTAGAATAGTTTTTCCAACTGGGACTAATGCTTTTATTTTATTGGTATAAGAACTGTATGCATAAGCAGGAGAGTCAAAAAAGAGACCTAAACAATTAATTCCTAAACCTGCACTAATATGCATGAATCCAGTATCATTTCCAATGTACAAATCACAATTTTTTATAATTGGCATGATTTCTTTAATCTTTAGTTTAGATAAAGAAAAAGAATTTGTTTTTAATTCAGTTGATAAAAATTCGTTTATTAATTCTTGATCATTTTTTCCGGCCGCTAGGTAAAATTTACACTTTTTTTTAATTGATAATTCTTTCGCTAAACTTATAAAATTTTTAATTCCCCACCTTTTTGTTGGCCCTGAAGCAGAAATACCTAAAACAATATGATTAAATTCATCATCAAAATTATAGCTTTTTTTTGCCGACATGATTGTTTCAGTTTTTATTTTTAAATTGGGAATAGTGCTAACAGTTTGATTTATACAGTTTTCAGTAAAAATCTTAGCAGTTTGATAAATAATGTCCTTAGAAGTGAATAAGGGATAATGAAAAACAGATTTTATTTTTAAGTAATGTGCTAAAATTTTATATCTTAATGATCCATTAAAAATATATACCTTATCAAAATTTTTTTTATCTAAAATTCTGGCTAGAGTAAAAAAACCTTTTAAACCATCCATATTTTTTTCAAGACTTATTATTTCTTCTATACTGTCATCTTCTAAAAAAAGCTCCTCAGCCTTAGAGCTTTTTTTTGCAAGTAGAGTTATAGAATTTTGATGTTTTTTGAAAATTGCATGAAAGTACGGTGAAAAAATAACCATATCTCCTATACCATAACGTTGTTGAATAACTAGAATTTTCATTTTAATTTAAATATTATAACTTACTAAAATAAATTGGGTAATATTATGATTAAAAAAGGAGTTTATGCAGCGGGAATAAGTGTTATTAATCCTGATTTATCTCTAAATATTGAAGAAACAATAAATCATGCTGAAAAAATAATAGACAAAGGCCTACACGGTGTTTTCTTTTTTGGTTCAACTGGTCAAAGCCAATTAATTTCTATTAGTGAAAAAAAAGAGCTGATATCAAAAATTTCAACTAATAAAAACCGAAAAAATTTTTTTATAGGAACTGGGTGTAACTCAATTGCTGATAATATAGAAATCATTAAATATAGTTTAGCTTACGAATTTAACACTTTTTTAATAATGCCACCTGCTTACTATAAAAATAATTCAGATGAGGGAGTTTTCAGATTTTATGAATCCATAATTGACTCTAATAGTAAGGTTAAGATAATTTTGTATAATTTTGAAAAATTATCTGGATATAAATTTTCTATAAAGATTATTAAAGATTTGAAAAAAAGATTTCCTAAAAATATAATAGGATGCAAAGACTCAACTTATAATCTATATGAAAATTTAAAAATTGATAATTTTATGATGTTTCCGGGCACGGAAAGTAAACTGTTAAAAGGTTTAGAAATGGGTTGCGCGGGCTGTATATCAGCGGTGACTAACGTAACACATTCTCTTTCACGTAAAGTTTATGATGACTTTGAAAATAAAAAAAAACAGACAGTAAATCAAAAGCTTGTTAATGTCAGATCAGTATTCGATAACTACAATCTCATTTCTGCAATACACTCTTATTTATCTTTAGAAGATAAAAAATTTTTAGAATTATTACCACCATTAAAAACTTTAGGGAAAAAAGATCTTAAAACTTTAATTGATAAACTTGAAAAAGAGAATTTTTTTAAAAGGAGTGCAGCATGATTTTAGCAAAAATTTTAGATAAAATTTTTCAAAACAAAAATGGAATTATGCTTATTGACCCAAAGGGTGAAAAATATATTTGTGGTAAACCAAATGAAAAAAAACCTTTGAAAATAAAATTATATAAAAAAAATCTAATTTGGAAACTGGTACTAAATCCTGAATTAGAATTTGCAGAGGCTTATATGAATGGCGATTTAAAAATTGAAAACGGAAGTCTTAAAGATTTTTTAATGTTACTATTAGAAAATCTTGGGCGAAAGGAAATTACTAATTTTAGTTACATTTTAAAAACAATTTCTAGATTTTGGAGATTTTTAACTAATTTCAATTATCCTTTAAAATCAAAAAAAGATATCCAATACCATTATGACGTTGGCGGTCAAAAAGGTGAAAAACTTTACGATATTTTTTTAGATAAAAATCATAGGCAATATTCTTGTGCTTATTGGAGATCTGATGATGAAACATTAGAACAAGCACAACAAAATAAATTAGATCATATCATTAAAAAACTTGATATTAAACCTGGGCAAAAAGTTCTTGATGTTGGCTGTGGATGGGGCGGATTGTCGTTTGAAATAGCTAAACAGAAAAACTGTGAGGTTTTAGGTGTTTCATTAAGTAAAAATCAAGTAGAGTATTGTAAATCTAAAGTTAAAGATCTTGGCTTACACAATAAATTAAAGTTTGAGTTAGAAGATTATAGAAAGATAAAAGGAAAATTTGATAGAATAGTATCGGTTGGCATGTTCGAACACGTTGGTAAAAAATTTTATACAAAATATTTCAATACGATTAAAAATTTACTTAAAGAAAATGGAAAATTTTTATTACATACAATCGCTAGTGTCGATAAACCGGGTCCTGGAAATGAATTTATTGGAAAATACATATTCCCAGGTGGTGTTGTACCTACATTTTCAGAGGTAATTAAACCAATCGAAAATACAGGTTTAATAATAAGTGATACAGAAAGCCTAATTAGACACTATGACAAAACGTTGAGCAGTTGGCTAAAACGGTTTTTAAATAAAGCTGAAGAAGTAAAAAATCTCTATGATGAAAAATTTGTTAGAATGTGGGAGTTTTATCTTGCAAGCTGTGCGGCAGCTTTCAGACATCGAGATTTGTGCGTTCTTCAACTTTTAATTGTGAATAATTTTGAGAATGCACCTAAAACAAGAGACTATATTTATTCCTAAAAAATGATATTTATGAAAATAAACTTAAATGAAAAGAAAAAAAACAAAAAAAAAAATAAAAAAAAAGAATAAAGCGAAATTCAAAATTAAGAAAAGAAAAATAAAAAAAACTTCAAAAAAAAAAATTGGTGTTAAACGTAAATTAAAAAAAAAAAATAAAAAAATAAAAAGTTCTAAGTCAAAATCAAAAGAATTAGCTAGAAAAATTGTAAGATTAATCAATAACTTAAAACCAAAATTTAAAATTAAAATAAATATTGATAAATCATTACAAAGATTTTTTCAGAAAATCTCCGATAATATAAATTCTTTCAAACAGGTTATTGAAGAGGAGAGACAAAAAGAAAAATTAAAAAAATTAAAATTGATGCAAAAAGAAAAGTCAGAAAATTTAAGATTAGCAAAATTAGCAAAAAAAGAGGAAATTAAAAAAAAACAAGAAGAAGTCAGGCTTGAGATAAAGTTGGAGAAAGAGAGAAAATTCGATATAAAAAGATTTATCCGAGAAGAGCAAGCAAATTTAAGAAAAGAGCAAGCTGAAAAGCGAAGAAAGTTTTTAGAAAAAATTAAATTAGAAAAAAAAATTGACCAATTCCGAAAGCGGGAAGCTCTTGAAATAAAAAATTTAGAAAAATTTGTTCTGAAGCAAGAAAGACAAAATTATGAGGAAGTTCAGGCACGTATTGAAAATATTAGACACAAGTATCAGGCAATTCGGGATCAAAAAATAAGAGAACGTATAGAACAGCTTGGTATAAGTGTATCTGACACAGATAGCAGAGAACAACTATTAGAAAAAGAGAGACAATTTAATATCTCAAGAGAAAAAATAGAATATGTTTTAGAAAGTTTTTATAGAAGTATGACTTCATGCGTATTTCAACTTAATAAAAGATGGTTACCAAAAAAAATGTCCTTGCTAAGAGTTGTTGATCAAAGATATGAAACTTCTGAAATTTTTATAAAACTTGATGAGGAGTTAGATGAAAATTGGGTATTATTGGTTTATTTAAAGGACAATAATCCTGACTCTAGGATTGTGGTTGAGGACAAAACAAATCCAGATAAAAAAAACTCACTGGAATTCAAATCAAATGAAATTTTCAGGTTTTCAGATATTCTCGTTGACTCACTTACAAATATGATTGATCGTAATTTTAAAAAGATTAATTAATCGATTATCTCTTTTAATTTTGATACTTGACCAATCTTAAAAACAACTGCATCATCTTTTTTATATCCGTAATTTTTAGCGTTATCCTTAAATCTTTTTGGCGGTTCCATTATCGGTTCTAAAGATAAAATTATTGTTCCCCAATGCATACCTAAAATCTTCTTACTTTTCAAATCTCTGCCAATTTGTAAAGCTTCCTCAGGGTTAGTATGATAAACTGATTTATCTTTAATAGGCATTATTGGATAAAAATTATAGGCACCTATATTTATGAATGTTAAGTCAATTGGTCCATATTCCTCTCCAAGTTTTTTGTAAATATCGCCTATACCCGTATCAGAGCAAAATAAAATTTTTTTATTTTTGTAATGTAATAAAAAACTACCCCAAAGAGTTTTGTTAGTATCAAATAATGTTCTTTTACTCCAATGTACTGCACTTAATAAAGTTACTTTTAAATCTTTATTAATAACTATTTCTTCATACCAATCCATTTCGGTTTTATTCTTAAATTTTCTAAAATACTTTGACATCTTAAGTGGCATCAAAACTTTGGCATTTTTGAAAGGAAATTTTCTTATTGTTTCTAAATCTAAGTGATCATAATGATTGTGAGTTATCAGCATTAAATCTATTTCTGGTATATCCTCAAGATTAATTGCTGGCGGAACGTATCTCTTTGGTCCAAAAATCAAGGGACCAGCATTATTTGAGAAAAAAGGATCAGTAATTATACTCGTATTTCCCAGTTTAATTAAAAATGTAGCATGACCTATCCAAGCAATATAATCATTGTTCGAGTTATCTTTTAAATCTCTTATAACTTTTTTTGATGGAACTACATGGTCACTTGGATAATCAATTTTTAATTTTTTTCTCTCTTCGTTAAAAATTTTATAAGACCATTTAACTTTAGAGTCTCTCTCTGGCGAACCCTCAGGGTTTCTAAACTTGCCATTTTCAATATGGTGATAAGGTTTTTTGTTTTCCATACAATTAAGGTTACAATTAATTAACAATATAAATATAATAAGGGATAATCTCATTACCCCTTATTATCATAATTTTCAAATTAATTATAAATTAATTAACTTTTAAGACAATTAGCCTTATTTATTCTTTTATCGAATTCGTTGACTGCTTCTTTGCTAACAAACCAAATATAAGATGCTTCTTGTAATTGTTTTGAATTAGCCGCTGTGCATTTTTTGCCAAATTTGATTTTAGCAACATTACCACCAGCGCAATTCGTCAACAAAAATGCTACTACTAATATTAAAATTATTTTCATAAGATGAGTATTACTTTAAAATTTGTGTTTTGATTGGCATAAATTAGTCAAAAAAAAGGGATGTAACTCTATTGTTTTTATTATTAAAATTGGTAAATTAATTTGTGAAAGCCGCAAAGCAAAATAAAAAAGTAGCAATTATAATGGGTTCTAAGTCAGACCACCCAATAATGAAAGAATGTGAAAAAATATTAAAAGTTTTCAAAATTAAGTATGAGGTATTTATAATATCAGCTCACAGAACACCACAAAGAATGTATGAATTCGCCAAGCATGCTTCAAACAAAGGATTTGCGGTTATAATAGCTGGTGCAGGAGGATCTGCTCATCTACCTGGAATGGTAGCATCTTTGTCTTTACTTCCAGTCGTTGGAGTCCCTATCGAAAGTAAAAAACTTAAAGGGCTTGATTCTATTTTATCTTTGGTGTGTTTACCAAAAGGCTGCCCACTTGCTACGATGCCAATCAACGGAGCTTATAATGCAGGATTATACGCTGCTGAAATTATTGGCACATATAACTCAAATGTGAGAAATAGTTTAAAACAATGGAAAAAAAAACAAGCAAAATCTATTAAACAAAAACCTTAGCAAATGTCTAATAATGTTAAACTAGGAATAATAGGTTCTGGTCAACTAAGCATGATGCTTTGCGATGCAGCACAAAAACTAAAAATAAAAACCATAGTGTTATCAGAAAATGATGGTCCAGCAATAAATCATTGTGATGAATTTATACATACCAGCTATAAAGATAAAGACAATTTAAAAATATTCGCTGAAAATATAGATGTCGCAACATTAGAATTTGAAAATGTTCCATATGAGGTATTAAAATTTATAGAAAATTATAAACCAATATTTCCTAGTCCAGATATTAATAAGATTGTGCAGAATAGATTATTAGAAAAAAAATTTTTTAGCTCACTAAATATCCCAACAACAAAATATAAATTAATTGAGCGAAAAGAGGACTTAGAAAATGAAAAAGTCTTTTTTCCAGGTATATTGAAATCTTTAACAGGGGGTTATGATGGACACTTTTCTTACAAGATAAACAATATAAATGAGTTAAAAAAAATGAATATAGATTTTTCAAAAAAATATATCTTTGAAAAAATAGTAAAATTAAAAAAAGAAATTTCAATTATAGCTACCAGGTATCAAAATAAAGAAATTAATATTTTTGAACCTTTCGAAAATATACATGAGCATCAAATTTTAAAAAAAACTATAATTCCAGCAAATTTGAGTCAAAAACTAATAGATCAAGCAAAGCTATATACGACAAAAATATTAGAAAAACATAACTATATTGGAACTATAGCCGTTGAGTATTTCATATCTGAAAATGAAAATCTTTTAGGCAATGAGACCGCAAGTAGAGTACATAATAGTGGACATATTACAATTGATGCATCGAACTCATCACAATTTGATCAACATATAAGAGCTGTTTGTAATCTTAAAATAGTGAAGTTGAAAAAAATGAAAAAAGGCCACATGCTAAACATTCTTGGTAATGATATTTTAAAATATCGAAATCAAAAATTTTCCTCAAATAAATTTTTTAAAGATTACGAAAAAAAGGATATTAGAGAAAAAAGAAAAATGGGCCATATAAATTTTATAGAGAATTAATTAAACCTTTGAAATTATTCTTTGGATTATTTATGTCATTTTTAATTTTCCAATATTTTAACGATGGAACCTTCATAGATCTCAAGATGTCTTTTATATCCAAGTTTAAATCCAAGTAATCGTTTATTAAATTTTTTTGAATAATTACAGGTTGTCTATGATGAATAGTTTGGATGTCACTGGAAGAATCTTGCGTTAATATACTAAATTCATCATTTTCAAATAATCCTGCCAAAAACATAATATCTTGATCAGCCAATTTAAAGCAATAAGGAGTTTTATTATTGATATTCTCTTTTGACCATTCGTAATAATAGTTGCAAGGAATCAACAACCTATTTTTGTTAACAATTTTTTTAAAATATGGTTTTTGTAAACTTTCAATTCTTGTGTTGTGTAATGCTTTAAATCCTTTTTTGTCTTTTGCCCAATATGGAAATATAGACCACTTTATTTTAGATATCGCCATACCATTAGTGTATTTCTTTATCGTAAAAACTTTTTGACCAGGGCTTATATTATAATTTTCGCTATCAGAACTTTCCCCAATTATTGACTTAACAATATCACCGGTTTTTTTAATAACATTTACTTGTGCAAATCTTCCACACATTATTCATTTACTATTTTTTGAGTTTGTTCTCCTAGATAATCTATCTTTAGTTTCAAAACATCACCTGACTTCAAAAATTTTGGATCTTTATCTTCCATTATTGTTCCAGAAGGTGTACCGGTTGTTATTATAGTTCCAGGATATAATGTAAAAAACTGACTTATATAAGATACCAAATATTCAAAATTAAATATTAATTCTCTTGTATTTCCTTTTTGTCTTTCGAAACCATTTAAACATAGTGATAAATTTAAATCGTATATATCTTCTATTTCATCTTTAGTAACAAGATAAGGACCTAGTGATCCAGCTATACTTTTACCTTTTATCCATTGACCATTCCTATTTTTTTGCCAGTCTCTCTCTGAAAAATCATTACAAATACAAAATCCAAAAATATAATCTAATGCCTCTTCATTTTTTATATATTTCCCTTTTTTTCCAATAACCATAGCAACTTCAATTTCGTGATCCAGCTTTAAGGAATTTTTGGGTTTTTTTACATCGTCATAAGGACCAATAATACATCCGGCGCTTTTGTTAAATATTATTGGCTCTTTTTTAACTTCACTATTAGTTCCTTCTGCATGGGCTTTATAATTTAAACCGACAGCTAAAAAATCTATTACTCTATTGATCGGACTTAATATTTTCGGATTTGGTATCCCTGGTAAATCTTTTAAATTTATCTTTTTTAATTTATCTAAAATATCAAAATTAATTGTTTCTGGATTTAAATCTTTTAGATATTTCGATATATCTTTAAAGTTTTTATTCTTATCTATTATAGAAATTCTCTCAATTCCCCCTTCAACAACTCTTGCAAATATCATTTTCTAAGAAAAAAACGCTCTATTCTTTCTAGTGTTGAAGTTTCTGGTCCTGTATAAGGTATACTATAACTATTTTCATTTTGATCTAAAACCATCAACCCTCTAGTAAATATAAAAACTATAAATATAACTAATACAAAAATGATTAGCTTGGGTGGACTGTACTCAGCTGTTTTAGTTTCAGCTTGTAAAGATTGATCGTTCTTAATACCTCTATGGAACTGTTTAAAGGTATAGTAAACGGCAAAAATTAAAAGACAATGAGCTAACATTACAGCCCCAAATCCTAATGCCATAGTTTCATATTGAAAAACATAAATGCTGAAAATTACTGACCAAATAAAACTTAATTGCAGTAAAATGCTTAATCTTGTACTTTTAGGCAAGTTTCTAAAAGAAGATTTTTCATCTTCTCTAAACATAGTCTTAGCAACGTCGGTTGCCCATTCTTTAAGTTTATCCATAATACCATAATAATAATTTATTTTTTAATTTCATTAAAATTATAATTCTTTTGCCAATTTTCTTACTCTTTGCATATGATTATTAAAGATTTTTGGATCCATTTTAGGTAATACGGAGTAAAATCGTATATATTTTGTTCGTAGACCTCCTAATTGAAAAACTGATTTTTTTATTCTTCTAAAAGGAATATTGTCAAAAAAAGAAAAATTCCAGTAGCTTATCATAGGTCCACCATAACTAATTGATACTATTCCGAGTTTTCCTTTCATAGCACCTGGTACTGGATAACCATAATTTTTAAAAAATTTATTACCTGGCACTAATGATCTATAAGAAAAAAACCATTTAGGGTGTAAAACCCAATCTATCCAGTTTTCTAATATGGAGTTTAAACGTAAATTGTGACATGAACCAATTAACATCATTACCGAGCAAGCCTCAAGTCTTTTTCTATATTCAATAACAAGTTTTGGAGGTGGGTTTATATTTTGATTATAAAAAGGTAATTTTTCTTTTTCGTCAAATAAATTTACTAAGTCAATATCGTGCCCATTTTTTTTGGCTTCGTTTATGAAGGTATCTCTGACAGCAGAATTGAAAGAATTTTTAGTGTTATGATGACCGAAAGCTATAAAAATTTTAGTCATTTTTTTAAGTATGAAATTATATCTTTTATTCTTATGAACTTTACCCCAAATATAAATCCTAATCCAATACCATACCACGCAGCACCTGCCAGGCCATAACCATCACTTGATACATCAACATTGTAATAAACCTGAATTTTTCTAACAAAATAATAAAATATTGCTGATCCTACAAGACCATCAACTATAAGATATTTTCTAAACTTTTTCATTTTATTATTTTTTGTCTTTCCAAAAAAATAAACCACTTCCACCACCAATTAATATAGCTGAAATTAACCATGAGTTTTCATGCTCTACAAAAATTGTTAATACCCCAGCTAAAACAATGAGTATACCAAGTGTGCTGTTTTTCATAATTAATAAATATACAAAATTTTTTTTATTTTTATAATATATTAAATATTATAATGATATATAGTAGATTATGGATTCGTTACTTATTTTTTTATTGGTTTTGTTAGTAATAGTTAATTTAGTAATAACTCTTTTTGTTCTAAAAAAAAAACAACCTGATATACAAAAAAATGAACAACTTTTTAAAGAAGAGGTTAGTTCTTTAAAAAATTCATTTAGCCAGTCATTTGGATCTATGAGTAAAGAGATTGCAAAAGACATGACAGGCGCACTAACAAAAGTTGACGAAAAAGTTGGAGTCTTCAATCAACAAGTAAGTGAGCTTAATAAAAGCCAAGATAACTTTAGCAAGATACTTAGTGGAGTTAAAACTTATGGAACCCTAGCCGAATTTGGTCTTGGTTCATTATTAAAAGATATTCTTCCAGCATCTCAATTTCTTGAAAATGTAAAAATGAAACCGGATGAGTCCTCCGAAACAGTGGAATTTGCGATTAAATTACAAGATGTACTACTTCCAATTGATAGCCATTGGCCAGTTGAAAAATACAGAGCGATAGAGGAAGCTTATAAAAATAACAATAAAGAGTCCCAGGCAGAAGCTAGAAAAGATTTAGCTATGGCATTCAGAAGTAAAGCTAAATCTGTTAACTCAAAATATATATCACCACCAAAAAGCACAGATTTTGCGATTATATATGTTCCTACGGAGGGACTTTTTTCAGAGATATGTTCTTATAGAGATCCAAAATCAAAAGAGTTATTACTTAATGAGTTAAGAACAAAATATAAAATTACAGTAACTGGGCCGAATACTTTGTCTGCACTTTTGCAATCGTATCATTTAGGATTTCAAACTTTAAGAGTACAACAACACGCTACTCAAATATATACAGACTTAAAAAATATCAATACAAGATTTGACAAACACTTTGCAAATATTAAAGATTTAAGAAAAAAGTTAGAACAAACAATCTCAATAACTGACTCCTTTGGAAGAGACGCAAGATCAATTATGAATACTTTAGGAAATATAAAAAATCCTGATCAAGTTAAAGAAACCCTCGAGCAAAATCCAGAAAAAATAAAAATCCTAAAGTAATTAATGTCTAACTTTGTTTTTTATGATTTTGAAACAAGCTCTTCCAATAAATATTGGGGCCAGATAATTCAAATTGGCGCGGTATTAACTGATGATAAGATACAAGAGCTAGACAGATATGAAGCAAGGTGCAGATTAAATCCGGGAGTTATACCTGAGGCTATGGCACTAATAGTAAATAAAACTTCTCCCAAGATGTTAAAATCTTCAAATCTTTCACATTATGAGATGATCAGGCAGTTTGTATCCACTCTCAAGAAATGGGGAAAGGCAACATATATTGGTTTTAATAGTATTGATTTTGATGAAGAGTTTTTAAGAAACACTTTATTTCAAACATTGGAGTATCCATATCTCACAAGTACTAACGGGAATTCAAGAGGTGATCTTTTGAGCCTAGCAAGATCTGCAAATTTTTATTATCCCAAGACTCTAAAAAATTCCTTAAATGAAAAGGGAAATGCTGTTTATAAATTAGATAAAATGGCACCATTAAATGGAATTAAACACAGCGATGCGCATTCAGCTCTGGGAGATTGTATCGCGACAATGGAAATTGCAAAAATTATTTTTAAGAAAGCCCCAAATGTTTGGAAAGCGAGTTTACTAACAACTGATAAAAATAAGACTTTAGAAATAATTAAAAATGAACATTACTTTTGTGTTGATGAATATTTTTACGGAAAAACGAGACCTTTTGTAGAGACATTTGTTTGTGAGCATCCCGTGTACAAGTGGGCAAAATGTTTTGATTTAAAGCATGATCCTGACATTTATTTAAATATGAGTCTACAAGCACTTAAAGAAGCAATGAGGAAGCAACCAAAATTTTTAAGAACTATTAGACACAATAAACATCCGGTGATTATGAATCCCTCATATGCTGATAGCTTTGAGGAATATAGAATCCTGGGTGCAAAAAGATTATCACAAAGGGCAAGTAAGATTAAAAATAATAAAGAATTTAAGGATAAAGTATTATTAATCCTCAAGGAAGAAGCTGAGGAGAAAGAGTTATTAAAATCCCAGGAAGATATATATAATGAGGAGAGTATATATAAAAAGTTTACTTCAAAATTTGATAATAATATGATGCCAAAATTTCACGAGGCAGACTGGAGTAAAAAATTTAACGTTATCGATAAATTTGAGGATGAGAGACTTAAATATTTCGCTAAAAAAATTATCTATCAAGAAAAACCTGAATTACTACCTTCAAAACTTTATAATGATATTCACAATGAGACAGCGAAAAAGCTATTAAGCAAAAATTCTGAACCATGGAACACCATTCCAAGAACATATGCTGAAATTGACACGCTGAGAGTAAAATATGAAAAAGAGGATAGAGATGATTATCTTAAGATCCTTAACGATATTAACGCATACGTTGAAGATCTAGAAAAAATATACTTATCGGCCGGTTGACATTAAATAAAAAATACTTAATTAAATGGTATGCCAACAATAAAAATAACAGATGATAATTTTGAAACTGAAGTTTTAAAATCTGCGAAACCAACCATAGTCGATTTTTTTGCTGATTGGTGTGGACCTTGTAAGCAAATCGCTCCAGTGTTAGAGGAAATTTCAGATGAATTAAAGGATAAAATCATAATAGCAAAACACGATATCGATAACGAACCTAACACACCAACTAAGTACGGAGTTAAAGGTATCCCTACGATGTTATTATTTAAAAACGGAGAATTAAAATCTACAAAAGTTGGTGCAACTACGAAATCAAATATTATTGCTTGGATAAACGAAAATATTTAGTTTTTTTCTAAAAAGTTACCACATAAATAAAGTGAACCAAATACACAAATCAGTTTTTTTTCTGGTGTAGAAATCTTTTTAATTGCATCTAAAATATTTTTGGCAGTTTCTGATTGGTTATTCTCCTTTTTCGCAACAACTTTTAATTTTTCCGGTGATAAAGATTTATTATTTTCTATATTAACTGTGTATATTTTTTCAAAAACACCATCAAACGATTTAATAAATTTTACAGGATCTTTATTCGTGCTCATGCCCCATATTCCATACTTAGTAACTTTGATTTTTTTTAAAAAATTAGCAAAATTTTTTCCACTAACTTCAGAATGACAACCATCAATTATTAATTTTTCATTTTTTTTAAGTTTTGAGATAATTTTGCCTTTTGTGATGAAATCGACTCTTCCTGAAAATTTAATTTTTGGTATCGTTTTTTCAATAATATTTCTTTTTATTCCTAAATCTAAAGCAATTTTGATTGCCATTCCCAAGTTATTTAACAAGCCATTTGAGTGAATAAAACTTGTTTTAATTAAAATTTTACATTTTTTATCTTTATAATAGCATTTATCATTCTTTGATAAAATCTTCCATTTTTCTGAATAAATTTTTTCACTCTTATTTTTCTTAAGTTTTTTTCGAATTTTTAATAAATTTTTTTTATTTTGTTTTCCAATATATATTTTTGTGTAATTGCTTAAAAAAGAAACCTTTTGATGAATTATTTCGTCAATAGTTTTTTTTTTAACAAAATTTAAATGCTGTTTGTTAATATTAACCACTACTTGTAATTTTGGAAAATGGAAAACATTAGTGGAGTCTTTTGCGAATAAAGCACCAGCTTCAATTAAGTGGTAATCATTATATTTTTTTGATGCATTTAATATGTATATTACAGTAAATAATTCGAAAATAGTTAGGGGTATTTTTAAATTTTCGATTTCTCTTATACTATTATTAATATCTTTATAGCTTAAAAACTTATCTCCCATCCAGAATCTTTCTCGAAGATCCTTTAAACTTGGGGAAATAAATGCAGAAACTTTTTTTCCATCAGCTTCTAGAAAGCTTTTTAAAGAATTTAATAAAGAAAATTTACCATCTGATCCAATAATATTAACAACATTGCTTAATTTTTTCTCTGGATTTTTTAATAAGTTAAGTACAGTTTTTATTCTTTGTAGATTAAAGTTTACCTTTTGCTGAAAAAGTTTTTTCTTAGCTAGCTGATTGTAAAGTTTTATCGATTGTAACGACATCTGATGAGAGGTTAACATTCTCAGTCTCAGCTTTTTTCATTAGAACTGATAGGAGAGTTCCTATAGTTGAATTTAAATATTTTCTTTCTATAACAAGATCAATCCCTCCGTGTTCTTTGACATATTCTGCTGTTTGAAATTCCTCTGGCAAAGTTTCTTTTACGGTGTCTTGGATAACTCTTCTTCCTGCAAAACCAATCGTAGCTTTAGGTTCTGCAATTAAAATATCGCCTAACATTGCCCATGAAGCGGTAACACCTCCAGTTGTTGGATCAGTTAAAATTACGATATATGGAATATTATTTTTTTTAAGCTCATTAACTGCCAGCGTTGTCCTCGTCATTTGCATCAAGGCGATTGAGGACTCCATCATTCTCTGTCCTCCGCTACAACTGAAAAAAATAAATGGGCATTTATTTTGTATAGAAGATTGAACGCCAGCTATAAAAGCTTCTCCACTAGCTGCACCAAATGAACCTCCAATAAATCTAAAATCTTGAGCTCCAGCGATAATATCAATTCCTTTGATTTTACCTTTAGCTATTAAAACTGCATCATCTTGTTTGGTAATTTTTCTCGCTGAAACAAGTCTATCTGTATATTTTTTATTATCTTGGAAATTTAGAGGATCGTCTTCGGGAACTGGAGTTTCTAAAATTTCAAATTCTCCGTTATCAAAAAAAGTTTTAAATCTTTCTTTGCACGTAAGTTTATGATGCGCCCCACATTTTGGACAACAATTTAAATTGGATTTTAAATCTTCTTTGTAAATTAAATTTTTGCAACCACATGTTGTCCATAAGGTCTCTTCACTTTTTGAAGTTTTCTTTGAAAACAAAGACTTTATTTTGGGTTTTATAAATTTAGTTATCCAATTCATTTTATTTGATTTTTTAAATTATATACTACTTTGCTTAATTTTGTGACAGGATTTTGTCTCATTTTGAGCGAATTGCTCAAATTTTTACACAATAAGCTGCCAACAACCAAACCATCGGCAATTTTCAGTGATTTAATGGTCTTATGCGTTATTCCAAAACCTATAACAATATTTTTTTTGGGATTGATTCTTTTTATCTTTTTGTAATTTTTAATTATTTTGTTTGGAGATAATTTAAGTTTTCCACCTGTGGTAGATAACATAGAGATATAGTAAACCATATTGTGAGACTCTTTTATAATTTTTCTTGCTCTATTAATTGATGTTGTTGGTGATAAAAGTTGAACAAAAGTTATGGATTTTTTTTTACATTTTTTTGCGAAGTTTTTGTTTTCAGGCCAAGGTAAATCTACAATTATTAAACCATCTACACCAGAAATTTTACAATATTTTAAAAAATTATTTTCACCGCATTGAAATACAAGGTTAAAATAACCCATCAATATTAGAGCTTTATTAGGGTGTAGTCTTTTAAACTCTTTAACAATTTTAAAAACGTCTTTTAATTTTATTCCATTCTTTAACGCGCGATATGAACTTTGTTGTATTTGGCCTCCGTCAGCTATTGGCGTGTTGTGAGGAAAACCAAGTTCCACAATGTCAGCGTACTTTGAAATAGCATTTAAGATTTTTAGAGAATTTTTTACATTATTGTCGCCAGCAACTGTATAAGTAATAAGCGCGGCTCTTTTTTCATTTTTACATTTTTTAAAAGCTATATCAATTTTTGATTTCATCTATGGTACGAACCTAATCTTTTCCTTATTATATCTTTATCTTTAAGTGAGTCTCCACAGCTGTTAACTATAATGATATCTGAAGATTTCAATTTTGGTGCTATACGAATAGCTTCTGCGAAAGCATGGGATGGTTCTAATGATGGAGAAATATTTTCAAGCTTCGAGACTAATTGATATGCTTTTAAAGCTTCTTCATCACTAGCTGAAGTATATCTAGCTCGTTTAGTGTCTTTTAAAAAACAATGCAGTGGAGAA
>MDSZ01025490.1_pt1 | contig 16710 bp, 20 predicted proteins | sample 811201 | NCBI WGS metagenome assembly MDSZ01 (sample SAMN05326647, study PRJNA326480) | marine metagenome | isolation source: seawater | place: Indian Ocean: North | collected 2010
CTCCATAACTAGAAACTTTTGTTTTTAGATCTTGTTTAAAATCTAATCCCAAATTATTTACTACTAATGGATTTGGTGAAACCCCATCAATCATTGGAAACTCAAAAGTATTATTAGTAAAATGCTCTTGTGCTTCTGGTGATAATAGATAGTCAACTAGTGTAATTGCGTTAGCTTTGTTTGGCGCTCCCTTTACTAAAGCTGCACAACTTATATTCATGTGTGTTCCTCTATCATTTTGATTTGGGAAGTAAGCTTTTACTTTTTTTGCTGCTTCCTGTTGTTCTGCGCCTTTATTACCAGACAACATAAGAGCTAAGTAATAAGTGTTAGCAACCGCAATATCAGCTTCTCCGGCTGCTACTGCCATAATTTGTGCTCTATCATTACCTTTTGGATCTCTTGCCATATTAGAAACCACACCTTTTGCCCATTCTGCTGCAGCTTTTTTTCCATTATTTTTTACTAATGAAGCTACAAGAGATTTATTATAGATATTGCTTGATGCTCTAATTGCAATTCTGCCTTTCCACTTTGGATCAGCTAAACTTTCATAAGTTAATCCAGATAACTCTGCACCACTTACTCTTTCTGGAGAGTAGTAAACTATTCTTGCTCTTTTAGCTACTCCAACCCAATGTGATGTTCTAAAGTTTTTTGGAACAGATGATTTAATAGTTGCAGATGTTAAACCGCTTTGAGTCATTCCTTTTGCTTTAAATGCTCCACATCTACCAGCATCAGCTGTGATATAAAGGTCAGCTGCTGAATCAGCTCCCTCTTCAATCATTCTTTTTTCTAACGCGCCTGCTTTACCATTAATTAAATTTACTTTAATTCCTGTTTTAGCAGTAAACTTATTATAAAGTTCTGCGTCTGCTTTATAATGTCTTGCATTAAATATATTCACCTCATTTGCTATCGCAAAAGTTGAAATAAATAGGGATATAATCAATGCAGAAATTGATATTTTTCTCATTTTTTCTCCTAAATTAATTAAAATAAACGATTTCGTTATTTATAATGAGAATGAGAATTATTATCATTGATAATGATTATCAATTGCAATATTGACGCAGTTTTCCTTTATTTTTGATATAATTCTTAGAATTTCCATTCAGAAATCTTGCTATAAAGGAAATTTCTGAAAGAAGTTACTCTAGCCACATTTTTTAGGGACTGTGGATATACAAAGTGAGCCTCGGTAATTGGACCTTCCACTTTTGGTAATACTTTTATTAAATTACTTGATTGAAATATAAGATAATCAGGTAGAGCTGCAAGTCCAACACCACTTTCAACAGCTAAAAGTAGTCCTTGCACACTATTTACTTTCATTATTGATTTTCTTTTTTTGTTATCTTTCATTCCAATTTTTAAAGCCCAATCTGGATTATAAACGGGCGATGGAGCGCCTTTGCCAAAGGAAATAAATCTATGCTTATTTAAATCATTTATTGTTTTTGGCATTCCAAATTTTTCTAAATACTTATTTGATCCATAAATATGATAATTAATATCTATTAATTTTTTTTGTATATAATTTAACTGTTTAGGCCTTCTCATAAAAATTCCAATATCCGCTTGCCTTGTACTTAAATCTAGCTCTTTATCATCAAAAATTAATTCGACTTCCATCTCAGGATATAGTTGCATGTATTCCTGAATTCTAGGGGTTAACCAGTGAGTACCAAAGCTTCTAACAGTTGTTATTGTGATTTTTCCAGAGGGTTTATCTTTTTGGTCACCTAAAGAAGTTTCAACCTCTTTAAGTTTACTTATCACTTCATGGGCAGTTTTATAAACATATTCACCGTTTTGAGTTAAAGTTAAGCCTCTCGCATGTCTCTCAAATAATTTTACTCTTAAATCATCTTCTAAAGATTGAATTTGTCTACTTATAGCTGATTGACTAAGATTTAAAGTAACGGTTGCACTTGTAAAACTACCAGCCTCAGCTACAGCATGAAATATTTTTAATTTATCCCAATCCATTATTTATTCACATTAATTAATATTCTTCCAGAAATTTCACCTTTTAAAATTTTTGGATATATTTCATTTATCTCATCTAAACTAATTTCTTTAACTGATTTTTCTAATAAACCAAAATCAACAAGATCAGCGGCAGCTTGCCATATAAATTCTCTTCTTCTAATACTGCAATTTGCTGAGTCCATACCCCAAACTTTTATTCCTCTCAACATGAAAGGTAATAAATTTGTATTTAATTCGTTACTATTAGCATTTCCGCAGACAGCTATAATTCCATTAGTTTTTGTTTGAGCAATAGAATTAGCTAATATTTTTCCACCCACAGTATCAACAACACCATCCCATAATCCTTTATCAATTGGTCGAGGATCCTTATCAAATTCAGCTCTATTTATAACGTTTTTTGCTCCTAAGGATTTTAAATAATCAGTCTTGGTTTCTTTGCCAGTAACTGCAGTTACATTGTAACCCATTTTATTTAAAACCATAACAGCCACACTCCCAACTCCACCTGTTGCACCAGTAACCAAAACATCATTTACTTTTTCACCCAATAATAATTCCTCTCTTGCTTTAATTGCAAAAGAACTCATTAAAGATGTGAATCCTGCTGTACCTAACATCATTGTTTGTTTACTTGATAGATTTTTAGGTTTTTTTACTAAGAATTGAGAATTTACTTTTGCAAATTGCGAGTAGCCTCCATAAAAAATTTCACCTACTCTAAATCCTGTTAAGATTATCTCGTCACCCTCTTTAAAACTACTATCTTCACTTTCTATAACAGTTCCTGAGAAATCAATTCCAGGTATATGTGGAAATTCTTTTACAAGCCTTCCTCCATTTTTTAGTATCATTCCATCTTTAAAGTTAAGATCAGAATAATCAACTTTTATAGTTACATTACCATGCTTTAAAAAACTTTTATCTATAGTTTTTATTTCGCGGGTAAAATTCTCTCCCTCTTGGTTGATCACCAAGGCTTTAAACTTTTCTGACATGTGTGATAATAAATATTATTTTGCTATAAATCGCAAATATCTATTTTGATAACTTAAATCGTCTTTAAACTGTCCTAAATAAAAATTTGTTACTGTTGTTGCTTGTTCTTTTTTTATTCCTCTCATTGTCATACACTGATGAGTTGAATCGATTGTTACTGCAACTCCTTTGGCATCTAGCGATTCCATTAAAGTATTTGCAATTTGCACTGTAAGTCTTTCTTGAGTTTGTAATCTTTTAGAAAAAACTTCTACTACTCTTGCAATTTTACTTAATCCTACAACTCTTTGATTTGGAATGTATGCTACATGAGCTATTCCTATGATTGGAGCCATATGATGTTCACAATGACTTTGTACTGAAATATTTTTTTGAACAACCATGTCGCTGTATCCTTCAACATCACCGAATGTTTTATCTAAAATTACTTTAGGATCTTCTTTATAACCTTTAAAATATTCCTTAAATGCTTTTGTTACTCTTTTTGGAGTTTCTAACAAGCCCTCTCTATTAGGATCCTCACCTAACCATCTCAAAATTTTTACAAAAGCTTCCTCGGCTTCTTTGTCAGTGATTTGATCTATTTTTTTTTCGTTTTCGTTTTTTACTAATTTCATAGAGCGCTTTTATATATATAAATCGTTAATTTTAAAATATTTAATATAATTTTTAATGTGCTAAATAATGCCACTTATAATGTTTAAAAAAAGAGAAAATGTCGCTGATATAGAGGAAGGTAAGTTATTATCACCAAAATTTGATAATGATGGCCTGATCCCTGTGATTACCACCTGCTCTAAAACCAAAGAAATTTTAATGCATGGATATATGAATGTAGAGGCGCTAAAACTGACTATAGAAACTAAAGAAGCACATTATTGGAGTAGATCGAGAAAAAAAATTTGGCACAAAGGTAAAACTAGTGGTTTTGTCCAAAAAGTAAATGAAATCAGAATTGATGATGATCAAGATGCTGTCTGGATAACAGTTGATATTGGTGATGGAGCAAGTTGTCATGTTGGATATAGGTCTTGTTTTTATAGATCGGTTCCAATGGGAAAAATTGATAATGCTAGAAATATAGAAATGCAGTTTGAAGAGGATGAAAAAAAATTTGATCCCGAAGAAGTCTACAAAGGGCAACCAAATCCAACAAAAATTTAAATTAATGAAATTGTTAAATCCATTTGGACCACAAATTGCTATTTTAAAATTACCAAAAATTTTAATTAATAAAATTAATAAAGAGGTTGAAAATACTTTAAGAAATAAAGTTAAATTAAAAAAATTAGATTATTCAAAAAAGTTAGTTGGTCAAGTAAATCAAGAAATAGAGTTAACTAAAACTTTTATAAATAAACATATTTCTAAATTTATACAAAAAAGTATAAATGATTTTTTAAAAAAAAGTATTAAAAAAAAATCCAAACATGTTAAAATTAAAAACTTTTGGATAGTTAGACAATTCAAAAATGAATATAATCCCATACACTATCACAATGGAGATATTTCAGGTGTTGGATATTTGAAAATTCCAAACAAACTTACAAAAGGGAAAAAGAAAATTAAAACAAATGGAACAATCGATTTTGTAAATGGAACAAAGTCTTTTTTAAGCAACAGTATATTTAATCATACACCAAAAGTTGGTGACTTAATTTTATTTCCACATTACTTAATGCATGCAGCATATCCATTTATTGGTGACGGAGAAAGAAGATCTTTCTCATTTAATATTAAATTAGATGAAAATATTTCAAACGTATTTAATGACTAAAATTCAAAAAAATGTATTAGGAGAAAATCTAGAAAATTGTTCAAACAATCCTCTTACTGGTTGGTTTAGAGATGGATGTTGTAACACAGACGAAAATGATCACGGTATTCATACTGTTTGTGCAAAAGTAAATGACGAGTTTTTAGAATGGCTTAAAGAAGCTGGTAATGATTTAATAACTCCGCATCCAGAATTTGGTTTCCCTGGTTTAAAAAATGGAGATAGCTGGTGTGTATGTGCAAGTTGGTATGCAAGAGCTCTTGAAGCAGGAAAAGGTTGCCCAATATTTTTAAAAAAAACTCACGAAAAAACTCTTAAGCTAATACCTATTGAAACTTTAAAGAAATTTGCAATAGATCTCTCTTAATTACATATTGCCATACTTAGGACCACCACCACCTTCAGGAGTTACCCAGGTTATATTTTGAGAAGGTTCTTTAATATCGCAGGTTTTGCAGTGGATACAATTTTGAGAATTAATTACAAATTTATCAACTTCATTTTCTCTTTGAACTTCATATACGCCAGCGGGGCAATATCTTTGAGCAGGTTCATCATACTCATTTAAGTTATATTTTATTGGTAATTCTGGATCTTTTAACTTTAAGTGAACAGGTTGATTATCAGTATGGTTGGTTCCTGTTAAATAAACAGAACTTGTTTTATCAAAGGTTATTAAATTATCTGGTTTTGGATAATCTATTTTAGGCATTTTATTTGCAGGTTTCAAAGTTTCATGATCTGCGTGTTTATGCTTTAAAGTGAAAGGCAGTTTACCTCTAAATAAAATTTGATCAATTCCCGTAAAGATTATCCCCAAAATTAAACCCCAGGAAAAACTTGGCTTAACATTTCTTGCTTCATGAAGTTCTTTATAGACCCAACTATTTTTAAACTTATCTTCATAGATAGATAAATTTCTATTTTCTTTCAAATGTTCGACAATTGAATCCGCCGCAATCATTCCACTTTTCATAGCGGTATGGGATCCTTTAATTTTTGGCATATTCAATGTTCCAGCATCACATCCAACCAATAAAGCGCCAGGCATGTACATTTTTGGTAAACTTTGAATACCTCCTTCAATTAATGCTCTTGCTCCATATGAAATTCTTTTTCCACCCTCTATAATTTTTTTTATTGCTGGGTGAGTTTTAAATCTTTGAAACTCATCAAAAGGTGATAGATGAGGATTTTTGTAATCTAGCCCAATTACATAGCCTAAAAAAACTTGTTTATTTTCTGCGTGATACATAAAACTTCCACCATATGTGTTGTTATCTAATGGCCAACCGGCAGTATGCATAACTAAGCCCTCTTGATGATTTTTATCATCTATTTCCCAAATTTCTTTAAATCCAATGCCATACTGTTGTGGATTTTTTCCTTTATCTAATTCAAATTTATTTATTAATTGTTTTCCTAAATGACCTCTGCAACCTTCTGCAAATACAGTAACTTTTGCATGTAGTTCCATTCCAGGTTCATAACCATCTTTTTTATTGCCTTCTTTATCTAAGCCCATATCTTGCGTGGCAATCCCTTTTACAGAACCATCATCTGCATACAAAACTTCACTTGCAGGAAATCCTGGAAAAATTTCTACGCCTAATGCTTCTGCTTGTTCGGCTAACCATCTACATAAGTTTGCTAAACTTATAATATAATTGTTATGATTTTGTTGAACTGATGGGAGTAGCCATGTGGGCCAACTTAAATAATTTTTTTTTCCTAAAAACAAAAATTTTTCTTTAGTAACCTTTGTTTTTATTGGAGCATTTAATTCTTTCCAATTTGGCAATAGCTCATCTAATGCACGTGTTTCGAATACGTTACCTGATAGTATATGTGCACCTATCTCGGACGCTTTTTCTAGTAGGCAGACGTTAATATCTGGATTTAACTGCTTAATCTTAATTGCAGTTGAAAGTCCTGATGGTCCGCCGCCTACGATTACTACATCGTATTCCATCACTTCTCTGGACATAGTATTTTTCTACAATATTTGTTATTTTTGTATAGTGTTTAATTTGTTCAACTCTTCTAAAAATTGCGGAAGTGCTTCAAATAAATCAGCTTCTAGACCATAATCAGCCACACTAAATATCGGTGCTTCTCCATCTTTATTGATTGCGACTATTATTTTACTTTCTTTCATTCCAGCTAAGTGTTGGATTGCGCCAGAAATTCCAACTGCTATATACAAATCTGGAACTACAACCTTACCAGTCTGTCCAACTTGATGATCATTAGTGATATAACCTGCATCAACAGCTGCTCTTGAAGCTCCAATTGCAGCATTTAATTTATCAGCAATTGCAGTAATTAATTTGAAATTATCTCCGCTTTGCATACCTCTCCCACCAGATATGACTATTCGTGCTGTACCTAGTTCAGGTCTATCTGATTTTACCTCTTCTTTCTTAACAAACTTTGTTGTTTCACTTTGTATACCAGGCTCTCCTTTTACAACTTCAGCTGTACCTCCAGATGTTGGTGCTGGATCAAACGAAGTAGGTCTTATAGTAACGCATTTTTTAGCGTCATTGCTTTTAACTGTTGCAAATGCATTACCAGCATATATTGGTCTTAAAAAAGTATCTGAAGAAATAACTTTAATAATATCACTTACTTGTGACGTATCTAATAATGCAGCGACTCTTGGCATTAGGTTTTTTCCAAATGTGTTAGCTGAAGATACAATATGAGAATAATTTTCTGCTAACTTTACAATTACAGGAGTGTAATTTTCGGCAATATAATTTTCATAAATTTCATTATCTATATGAATAACTTTTTTAACATTTGGAACTTCGGAGATAGACTTTGCAACACTATCTGCATTTTTTCCTAAAACTAATACATGTAAATCTTGATCTATTTGAGATGCCGCAGTTATAGCATTCAATGTAAATGGTCTTACATCGTTATTATTATGCTCTGCTATTAATAGTACTGACATTATATTACCTTAGCTTCATTTTTTAATTTTTGAACCAATTCTGCTACACTTGAAACTTTAATTCCTGCCTGTCTTTTAGGAGGTTCCTCTACCTTTAGTTGTTCAATTCTTGGTTTTGTATCTATTCCTAAATCAGAAACATTTATTTGTTCAATTGGTTTCTTTTTTGCTTTCATGATATTTGGTAAAGATGCGTATCTTGGTTCATTTAATCTAAGGTCGCATGTAACAATTGCTGGAATATTTACTTCAATAGTTTCTAATCCTTCGTCAACTTCTCTTGTTACCTCAAGAGATTTTTCTTTTACATCAATTTTTGATGCAAAAGTTGCTTGCGGCCAATTTAATAATGCTGCAAGCATTTGTCCAGTTTGATTACAATCATCATCTATTGCCTGTTTACCCATAAAAACTAGATCTGGTTTTTCTTTATCAACAATTTTTTGTAAAATTTTAGATACCGCTAGAGGTTCAATTATTCCATCAACTTTTACATGTATGCCTCTATCTGCACCTACAGCTAAAGCTTTTCTTACTGTTTCCTGAGCTTTATCTTCTCCAACAGTTATTGCAACTATTTCTGTTGCTTTGCCGGATTCTTTAATTTTCACAGCCTCCTCTACAGCATTATCATCAGGTGGATTAGTTGACATTTTTACATTATCTGTAACCACGCCTGTTCCATCTTCTTTAACTCTAACTTGAACGTTGTAATCAATAACTCTTTTAACTGCGACTAGTATCTTCATTATGCTCTCAATAATTTATTTTCTGGGTCGTAAGGACTTTCATCTAAAATAGTAGCATCAAATTTTTCCCCTAATATATCTATTTTAAGTTTTTGTCCAACGTTACCTAATTCTGGCTTCACCATACCTAATGCTATTGATTTTCCTAACCTAAATCCAAAATCTCCACCTGTGGCTCTACCTACGACATTTCCATTTTCATAAATCGGATTATTCCCCAGTACATCCGCATCTTTTGGATTATGAATTTCTAAAGTAACTAGTTTGTTACTAAACCCTTTTTCCCTCCACTTATTTAGTGCCTCTAAACCAATAAAACTCCCTTTGTTTGGGTGGATAAATCTATCTAAACCACTTTCATATGGTGAATATTCAATAGATAATTCTGTTCCAACTAACTTATATGACTTTTCAACTCTTAAACTATTCATTGCTCTTATACCAAATGGTTTAATTCCTAGATCGTGACCAGCTTCCATTAATTTATCAAAGATATGATTTTGATATTCTATGGGGTGATGCAATTCCCAACCAAGCTCTCCAACAAAATTAACTCTCATAGCATTTACTGGAGCATAACCAACATCAACCATTTTTGAACTCAACCATTTAAAGTTTTCATTTGAAAAATCATCACTTGATACTCTTTGCATTAGCTCTCTAGCCTTTGGTCCAGAAACTACAAGTACCCCAGTATTATTAGTTAGATTTTCAAACTGAACAGAACCATCTTTTGGCATCCATTTTAATATCCAATCGTGATCTAATCTTTGAAAAGCACCTGCTGAAACTAAATAAAAACTTTCATCAGACTCTCTCATAATTGTAAATTCTGAATGAACACCTCCTTTGGTATTTAAAGCATGACAAAGATTTATTCTTCCAGGTGTCTTAGGAAGTTTATTTGCAACTAAATTATCAAGAAATGCTTCTGCTCCAGGACCTTTAATTCTACATTTTGCAAATGCAGTCATATCTAAAAGTCCAACATTCTGTTTTACATTGTTGCATTCTTTTTCTATAGCTTTAAACCAATTAGATCTTCTAAATGACCAATCATCTTTTTGATCCATGCCATCTGTTGCAAAAAAATTGGGTCTTTCCCATCCAAATTTTTGCCCAAATACAGCTCCCAATTTTTTCATCCTGTCATAACAAGGTGCAGTTCTCAAAGGTCTTGCAGCTTCCCGCTCTTCATCAGGGTAATGAATAATAAATACATTTCTATAAGCCTCTTCATTTTTTTCTTTTAAATATGATTTTGAACAATAATCTCCGTATCTCCTAGGCTCCACTCCAAGCATATCTATAGTTGGCTCTCCATCTACCATCCATTCTGCCAATTGCCAACCAGCACCACCAGCTGCTGTTATTCCAAAACTGTGTCCTTCATTTATCCAAAAATTTTTTAGTCCCCATGCTGGTCCTACTATTGGGTTTCCATCTGGAGTATAACAAATAGCTCCATTATAAACTTTTTTTACTCCAACTTCTCCAAAGGCTGGTACTCTATGTATTGCACCTTCTATATGCGGAGCAAGTCTATCTAAATCTTCTTGAAATAATTCGTACTCTGAGTCTTTAGAAGGACCATCAACGTAACAACAAGGGGCACCATCTTCATATGGTCCAAGAATTAAACCTCCAGCCTCTTCTCTCATATACCATCTACTGTCACTATCTCTTAACACTCCCATTTCAGGTAAACCATTTTTCTTTCTTTTTTGAATTTCAGGATGAGGTTCTGTTACAATGTATTGGTGTTCAACAGGTATCACTGGAATATCTAACCCAACCATTTTACCTGTTTGTCTTGCAAAGTTTCCGGAACAAGACATAATATGTTCACACTGTATAGTTCCTTTGTCTGTTTCTACAACCCAACCATCTTTAGTTTGTTTCATTCCTAGAACAGTTGTATTTCTATAAATTTCTGCCCCTCTGTTTCTAGCTCCAGTAGCTAAAGCCTGAGTTAAATCTGCTGGTTGGATATAACCATCTTCAGGATGTTGAATTGCCCCAATTAAATCTGAAGTATTGCACAAAGGCCAAATTTCTTTAACTTGATCTGGAGTTAAAAATTTTACATCTACACCTATGGTTTGGGCTACCCCTGCATATTGATAATATTCATCCATTCTATCTTTTGTACTTGCAAGTCTAATATTTGATACAACACTGAAGCCAACGTTTTTTCCAGTTTCTTCCTCTAAAGTTTTATAAAGATTTACAGCATACTTGTGGAGTTGACCTACCGAATAACTCATATTGAATAATGGAAGTAGTCCTGCAGCGTGCCAAGTTGATCCTGATGTAAGTTCTTTTCTTTCTATAAGAACTACATCTGACCAACCTTTTTTAGCAAGGTGATAAAGAGCACTTACTCCTACAACTCCACCACCAATAATAACTACTTTTGCTTTTGATTTCATTTAGTGATTCCTACTAAATTTTATATGCTAACGAAACAAAATTCTATTACTCGTCATCTGTGTCACGCCAGCCCATCTGAAACATCAAATAAGCTGCAACGCTGACCGATATAACTCCCACCACCATTCCAATATTAATACCAACTTCGCTTCCAAAAAAATACCATCCTAGTTGAGTGGTTGATATTGGTGGAAAACATAGAATAAACATTAAAATTGCATACCTAATATACATTGGGGGTTTCTTCATAAATTATATAGATGATCCTAGATTCATGGGTTGAGACACAGCTGTTGTCAACCAGCAATCTTTTCTGTCTGTATATAAAATATTTTTTTCAACTTGCCATTTAAATTTATAATAATTTTTATTATTACCTAAAATAATAACTTCATAGGTAGCAGTATTTTCAGATTTATAGATCTCCGTTATTTCGTGCTGTTTATGATTTAGCAACATAGAGTAGGATGGGGTCTTTATCATATTTTTAAATTTTTCAACTGGACCAGTAAACTTTTGGTTATCTGGATGAGCAAATTCCCATGTTTGTAAAATACCCCTATCTTTATAAGGGCTATCGTTTTTCATCAAAGCTGATAACTGAATCTGAACAACCTCTTTAGGATCAATATTAATCGATGGTTTAAGTATATCGGCACAACTTTGCGTATAAAAAGTTATTAAAATTAAAAATGATAAAAATATTCTGCTATAATTTAATTGCAGTATTTTTAACATCTTCAAGAAATTTTTTTCTTTTTTGATCACCAACAAATGGTACAGCAAAATATCTTCTATAGGTAATGTCATAAATACCACACATATGAAAAACCCCTCTTTTTAATCTTCTGATTGGTAAATTTAAAAAAAAAGTTGTTATAGCTAGTCTTGGTGACCCATAAGTACAAAAAATAATTGCTTTTTTATCCTTAAGATTCCCTATGGGATAACCATAATTTCCTACTAGTTGCTTAAATCTAAATGCCCAAGGCGGAGCTAAAACTTTATCTATCCATCCTTCAACAATTGCTGGCATACGAAAATTCCATATTGGAGCAACCAGAGCTATTACATCACTTTCTTCTATCCTTCTTCTATGGTCTAAAACTATTTTATCAGGTTCTTCACCAGCAAATACAGGATTAAATTCCTCTTTGTAAAGATCAACACTATCAACTTTATGGCCATTTTCTTCGGCAGTTTTTATAAAAGTATCTCTGATCGCTGCATTAAAAGACTTATCGTTATAATGACCATAAATTAAGAAAACCTTTTTCATTTAAATAGCTTTAAACAGCCTCTCATATTCAACTTTAATACACTTATTTGAAATATAATAAATTTTATTTTTTGAAACTAAATTTGCTGCAATTTCATTGTGAATATCTAATTGTAACCATAAAACATTTGCTCCAATATTAACTGTCTGTTTTGCAATTTCAATTACCTCAATACTTGGCCTAAAAACATTCACAATACCTATATGTTCCTCAATATCTGATAGTTTTTTATAAACTTTTTCTCCATGTATAATTTTGACATCAGTAATAGGATTCACTGGAAAAACTTTATAACCAGTATTTCTCAAAAATTTCATAATAATATTTGAATTTTTTTTTGGGTCTGCGCTCACACCTACAATTGCAATAGTTCTATAACTTAAGAAAAATTCTTTTATTTTTTCTTCTACCAATTTTGTATCCATAAATTTCTTGCGATTCTTAGATAAATTAGATTTATATTTTTAAATCTTAAGATCAAGTCGTGGCTTCCAAAAAGGTCTGAATAACTCTATTTTTGGACATCTATTCATTACCACTTTTAGCCCTGCATCCTCTGCGAGTTTCGCTGCATCGTGATTTACAACACCAATTTGACCCCACAAAACTTTTGCCCCAATGGAGATTGCCTCTTCAGCAACACCATATAAATCATCAGATTTTCTGAAGACTTCTACCATGTCAACTGGTCGATCTATTGAAGCTAAATTTGGGTAAACTTTTAAATTTCGAATTTTTTTAACTTCAGGTCTCGGATTTACTGGAATCATATCATATCCAGTTTCGTGAAGCACTCTCAAAACACCATAGCTAAATTTTGTTTTATCTGGACTTGCTCCTACCATAGCGATTGTTTTGACTGAACTTAAAATATTTTTTAAGTATTCAGCGTTATATGGTTCGTTATGATTCATATTATTTATTTCTTTGCATCTTTCTTTCTAGCTATATCTGACTTCAATTCGTGAGGTTCAAGTGGATCAATAAATGGATTGCGATAAAGTTTATCGTGACTTTCCACTCCGATTTCAATTGTGCAATCAGTTTTTGCTTTAGCTACACATAAAATTATATAACCATCATTAATTTGTCTATTATTTAAAGCTACTTGTGAACGTTGATCTACCTCTCCATTTATAAGTTTAGCTGCACATGTTATGCATCCTCCGTATTGGCACCCATAAGGAAGATCAACGCCTTGATCTCTCAATTCTTGTAACAAGGGTTTATGGCCAGTTACCTCAAAAGCTTTATTGTCTCGATTTGAAATTATAATCTTTGTCATAACCATATATCGCTTGTACAATCACCACCTGGATATCTGCTCTCATGACACCTGCTTGGTCCATTAGGTTCTTTGCCAAAATCAACAATAAATTCCTTATTAATTTTCATTCCACCATTTTCTACATCACAATCAATCATAATCATTGCACCGCCTTGTTTACGTATTTCAGGATAAAATTGGTTATCCCATGTGGAGAATAACGAAGTTGTTACATACATGCGTTTTCCATCTAATGATAATTGGTACATTTGAGGACCACCAGCAATTTTTACCCCATTTATAATTGGCGCTTTTCCCAAAAGTCCCCCCATCCAAACTTGTCCTGTTAATTTTGGATTGTGTGGATCTGAAATATCATATTGTCTCATATCTCCATGAAGCCAATTATTCAAATAAAGATATTTATCATCCATCGAAACTAATATTGCAGACATAACCCCTGGTACTGGTATTGGCCATTCGGGGTGTGGCTCGTTTTCAATATCTATAATTTTTTCCCATTCCCATTTTCCCTCTTTAGATTTCCAAAAATGTATTACATTTGCACTCAATGCAGCACCGCAAAATCCGTGACTGCTATCAGGATTATGCATAAATTTTACTTCAAGAGGAATCAATCCATCTTCACCAAGATACATTGTTTGAACAGGTTCTTTTTTTTTAAAATCCCAAACATGTAATCTTCTACCATATTTTAAGTGTCCTACTTCTTCTAAATCAAAACCAGGCATAAAAGTATTTGGGGCAGCCCACTCTGAGCTAACCATTACATTATGTCTAGGTTGATACCAAAAATCATAACTAAAAGGTATATCTCCCATAGAGTTTTCCCATCTACCAACAATTTCAAAATCTTTATTTAAATGTAAATAACCACCTGGCGCTTCTCCTCTAGCATCACCAAGAAACGATATAATAATCTCTGATCCAAGACAATGCACTGTATGAGGTCCAGATAAATTAGTTTTTTTTTTAATTTCAGAACCTTCTACAACTTTATAAATTTTAGGCGCTCGAGGATCTGACGCTGTATCTACAACATAAATATTATTTGAACGAACTCCAGGAACTAACAAATATTTTCTACTCATTTTAGAGTCGCCATGGCATGAAGAACATGCATTCCAACCCATATGATGTAATTCATCCCCTATATTTGGCATTTCAAGACGATGAATTACTTTCGAATATGACGGACTCTCTGGATCGACATCAATTGTTGCCAAATAGTCTGGTTTCTGTATTCCAGTTCCAGTATATATAGCAATAGTATATAAAAGTTTTTCTTTAGGTGCCTTTATAGCTTCTGAAGGACTAGCGTATCCAGGTCCACAACATCCATCCATGATTGATTTCTCCTTAAGTCAAATTTAAACTTTTTTTTATTTTACTTCAACTCAATGCTTATTTATTTTTCCAGCTAGGGTTTCTTTTTTCAATAAAAGCACTAATTCCCTCTTTAGCATCATATGATGACATATTAAGTGTCATCATTTTGCTAGTGTAATCATACGCCTTGTTGAGTGGCATTTCTAATTGTTTATAGAACCCTTTTTTTCCAATTTTAATTGTTAAGTTTGATTTTGAAGAAATTTTTTTTGCAACATTTAATACTTTTTTTTCTAAAATTTTAGAACTAAAACAATCATTTATTAATCCAATTTCTTTTGCTAATTTTGCATTTATAGGATCGCCTGTTAGCAACATTTCCATCATTTTTTTTCTACTAATTTTTCGACTCACAGCAACCATTGGAGTACTACAAAATAATCCTATTTTTACTCCAGGTGTAGCAAATGATGCATTATTAGTGCTGTAAGCAAGGTCACAACTAGCAACTAACTGACATCCGGCTGCGTAGGCTGCTCCATGAACTTTTGCTATAACTGGTTTATTACCCTCAACTATTTGCATCATTAATTTAGAACAAAGCTTAAATAGCTTTAAATGGTTTGATTTACGACTTATTCCTCTTACTTCTTTTAAATTATGCCCTGCGCTAAAACCTTTTCCTGAGCCCTCTAAAATTATTACTCTAGTATCTTTATCTTTATCAAGTTTTTTAAAATTTTTTAATAATAAAGTAAGAGTTTTGAATGATAATGAATTATATGTCTTTGGATCATTAATTAAAATTTTTTTAATACCAGGTGCTACTTTACTTATTTTTACAGTCACTTTATTTTATTTTTCCTTCCTCACGCATTTTAGCCCTTATTTTAGTTGCTGAAATTTTCTGTATTTCTTCTGATAAAACAATTTCTTCGATTTTATAACCCACTCCTCTTCCATAACAGATGTTTGTAATATTGGGAACAAGCATGATTTTAAACCTGCCTTGAAATTCTGGATTTAATCTTTCCTCAATATTCTTTTTAACTGTTTCAAAATCAAAAGGATTGTCATCTACACCTTGTACATCTCTGATTTGGATACAAACTTGTCCTGTTTTTTTAATTATTTCTTTAAATAAAGTATAATGTCCGTCGTGAAAAGGTTGCCATCTTCCAAGCATTTGTGCTGTTGGTTTTTTATTATCCCATTGATATGTCATTTATTTATCTCCTCTAATATTTGTGGTGCCCAATTCTTAGCATCTTGAGTGGTAACATGAAAATCATATTTTTCAGGCTTTACAAACATTTGGTTTGTATCCTCAAATCTTCCCTCTTTTATGGTATCAACCCAAATTACAAAGTCTGCTGGAAATAATTTTCTTGCTTCTGGAGTGGGTGCAATAAAATCTGCTACAACATAATAACCTTCATTTTTTAATTTTATAGCAAACTCTGCCATTCTTTTTGCTTGTCTACTTCTTCCTTCTTCTGAAAAATCCCAATCATTGGCTGCTCTCCTTACCTCATCAGCATTTAATCTTTTTGCCTTTAGCGGTGGAGCTATTTCATTTGCTAAAGTAGTTTTACCAGCTCCTGGTAATCCCATTACTAAAATAATTTTCATTAAATATCTTCTAAAGGATGATGGGACATTAATTCAAGTCCATTTTCTCCAATTACATATTGTTGTTCAAGTTTAACACCTTCTTTACCGCCAACTTTGCCAATATAGCTCTCTAATGTAATAGTCATATTCTTTTCAAAAGTTCCACCTTCTTCACCACCATCAGTAGGATATCTTATTTGAGGCCACTCATCACATAAACCAATTCCGTGAACCATACAAGAATATCTATTTCCATAATATTCATCAGGTAAAACCCAAGA
>MDSZ01110726.1_pt1 | contig 16710 bp, 12 predicted proteins | sample 811201 | NCBI WGS metagenome assembly MDSZ01 (sample SAMN05326647, study PRJNA326480) | marine metagenome | isolation source: seawater | place: Indian Ocean: North | collected 2010
ATGTGGTGGTGAAATATTTACACAAGGTGTAGAATTAAAAAAACTATCAGCACTTGTATCACCAAATGGTCAAACAAGTGTGATTCCAGTTCAATGTTTCTTTTGTGTAAAGTGTAGTACAAGATATGATTTGGAGAATTTATCGTGATATTAGAAATAATATTAGGATTTATATGTGTTGTATTCTTTTTTGTTATTTTAAATTTAACACGAAAAGTAGAATCATTAGAAGATAACACAGCATTTTATGAATCATATATAAATGCCTTTGCTGAAAGAATAGAAAGTGTTTCTGAGAGATTAAAACAAATTGATACAAGAGGAACATTTGAAGCAGATGATGAAGTAGGGTTTTTCTTTACATACATCAAAGAGTTACAAAAAGATATTAAGATACTAATAGGACAAACAGGAGAAGACAAGGATGAATCAACAAATGAGTGAATCAATAAAAAAAGATGATTTAAAACCACCAAAGGTTGTTAAAAAAAGAAAGAAAAAAAGTAAAGTATATTTTGGAACACCTGTACAGGAATCCATAGTAAGATATAATGCATTGGATCCTATAAAAGATGCTGATAAACGAAATAAAATATATCAAGAAGAAATACACGCAGCTTTTATGAAATTATGTGAAAATTTAATTCATACATTTAAATTTTATTATTTCGATGTGGGATCTACAGATGTTCAAAAAGAAGTTGTATCCTTTTTGGTATTGAATATGCATAAATATCAACCTGATAAAGGTAGAGCATTTTCATACTTTAGTATCGTAGCTAAAAATTGGTTAATATTAAATAATAATGGGAATTATAAAAGATATAAAACTCATACAAAAATAGAAGATGGTTATACTGGAAATAGTAATTCTAATTATAAATCTTATATAACCAACGCTAAGGGTAAATCTTATTATGTTCAACCACACGAAGATGAAGATGACCATTCTGAATTTATTGATTATATGGTTTTATTTTTTGAGAAAAAAATACCATCATTATTTAAGAAGAGAAGAGATATAATGATAGCTGATTCGGTAGTTGAGTTATTTAGACGAAAAGATTACATTGAAAATTTCAATAAAAAAGCTTTGTATGTTTTGGTAAGAGAAATGACTGGATATAATACTCAACACATTACAAAAGTTATTAATGTTTTGAAGAAATATTATAAAGATTTGTTGATTGAATATGATACAACTGGTATGATTAAGTTATAATTCATCACAAAACACTATTATATGATAAAGGGGATTTATTAAATTAAATCCCTTTTTTCGTTTCTGGATATTTATATATGAATGAAAGTATCTAATTAGGGAGTATTATATGAAAAATGATCCGGAAATATTTGGGGGAAAGAAGTTCTCTGATTTATTAGAAGAGATTCATAAAAATTCGTCTGATAAAAAAGTTCAGATAGATTTACTTATATCTGAATTAACAAGCTATATTCAAACAGCAAATGATGTTGTTCAAATAGTTCCACTTATATCTCAGTATCTTGAGGTGGCAGTTAAGAATGATGAACAACTAATTAAGGTAGCTACATTAGTTCAAAGGTTACTTGCTGTTGAAGGAAAAAATGTAGAAAAAGATTCATTATTATCAGAATCAGAAAAAGAACAATTATTGAAAAGTTTGGATGATGTAGTTGTAGATTTAAATAAAAGAAATGATGACATCCAATCAGATGTTAAAAAAGTTCAAGATAAATCAAAAAGGGCTAGTTCATAATGGCATATACTAAAACTACAAAGTCAGCAAATAAAGCAGCAGGTTCAGATGGTAAACCATTATTAACTGGAGCTCAATCAGCAGCAAAACAAACTATTGATACTTCGGAAGCTAAATTTTATGAATTAGAAATTGCTGAAGTATGTGATGTGATTTTAAATCAAGAACACCCTGATTATATGAAACCAGATGATATTGGTATGTGTAAAGCAAGACAAGTTAATTCAGAATTTACACAACCAAAAGAAGAATTATTTTGGTATAAACCACTTCATACAAATTTTAGAGAAATACCGTTAATTGGTGAATTTGTGATAACTGTTGATTATATGGGAAGAAAGTGGTATACTGATAAAGTTAATTTAATGGGTAGTATTAATAATAATTGTATGTTTCATTTTTCTGATGGAACGAAAAAAGATCATGGATTTATCCAAGATGCTAGTGCAACAGACTACGAAGAAAGTCAAGCAGCAGGTTCGACTAAAGATACTGATGAGGAATATAAACCTGGTGATCTTTTTGTTAATAATAATTTTATCCAACCATTAGTTGCTCATGAAGGTCATACTATGTTTAATGGTAGATTTGGTCAATCTATAAGGTTTGGGAGTAGAGCTAGGTTGGAGGAAGAAGAGGGATATCAAGATAAGGCTGGTATTGATCCTTATGTATCTCCACACATATTAATTAGAACAGGACCCTTGATTGATGCTGAAACAAATGGAAAAAACATTGATGAATTTTATAAAGAAAGTGGTATACCTATAGAAGAGGATATAAATGATGATGGTTCTTCTATATGGTTAACTACACAGGAAGACATTCCTATAACAATAGCAACAGCAGATGCATCTCTGACACCATTCACATCAGTAGAACAACCAGAAGCATATGATGGTAAACAGGTAATTATAAATTCTGATAGGATTATTTTTAATACCAAACAAAATGAGTTTATGTGTTTTTCAAAAGCAGACCAATATTTTAATACTGAAGGTAAATTTGCTATAGATGCTGTGGGTGATGTATTGATAAACAATCAAGCTAATATAGACTTGAAAACGGAAACAGATTTTTTAGTTGCCGCTCAAGGTAATGTTAATATAGATGGAACTAGTAATATAAATTTTGGTGATTCAAAGGGTGAATTACTTGCTAAAGGTGAAACACTTCAAGCTATATTAGAAGAATTAATAGATGCTATTAAAAATACAATTTCACCAGCTGCTGCTGTAGCAGGTCCTTATCCAGTTAGTTTAACTAATCCAGCTTTCTTGGATGCGGTAAAAGCAAAATTAAGTACAATATTAAGTGATAGAGTAACTACAATATAATAGGAGGTTTCAATGAAACTAAATGAGTTAAAAAAGATAATAAGAACAACAATAAAAACAGAAGTAAGAAAAGCTATTAGAGAAGAATTAACTGAAATTATGATTGGTAAAGCTATGAAAGAACAATCAACTTCTTTATCATCTGTTGTTAAAAAACAAAAGCCAAAAGTAAAACCAACAAATCAAAAAAAATTTACAAGTAATCCTCAATTAAATGAGATTTTAAATCAAACAGTTGGATTTAATAATAATGGTATGGCTGATTTAGAAGATGATAAAACTGTAAGTTTAGATAGTAGTGTAGCACAATCAGGAGATTTGAGGGGTAGGTTCGCTCAACTTATGGGTTTAGATGATGGTGGTAGTAATATAGGTGGTAGTAGCATAGAAAATAATGTAACTCAAACAGCTGCGGCTATGGGGAGAAGTGTTGAACAGGTTCCCGATGATGTTACTAAAGCTATGACTCGTGATTATAGTGGATTGATGAAAGCAATTGATAAAAAGAAAAATGGGGGACCGTTAAAGTAATGCCTTTAAATAAACCACAATTAGCAGCAGAATTAAAAAAAGCTATGGATGATGTCGCAAAGATAACTGAGAAAAATCCAAAAGCTGATCATAACTGGGAGTTAGGAAAAAGAATGGCGGATGCTATTGATAAATATGTTAGAGGTGGTGATGTAATTGTTGATACAGATACACCTAATTTAAAAATACAAGGTGGTATAAAAAATATAGTAGGTGCTTATGTTGGTAATACGATATCCATAGGTAACCCAGTACCACAATCAACAAAGGGAACTGGAAAAGGTAAGGTAGTTTAGATGGCTTTAAATAAAATGAAATTAGCTAAAGAACTTAAAAAGGCTTTCGATGATATGGAAAGACAAGCTATGGCTGGTAGGTTTGATGAAAAAAATGAACCACACGAATATTTAGGTCGTAAAATTGCTAAAGCGATTGATAATTATATAAGAAAGGCAGATGTGAAAGGTGAACATATAATACCTATGTTGAAAATTAATATGGGTATTAAAATTATGAATCCAATACCACCATACGGAACGCCAGCAGTTGGTAATACTATATCACTTGGAGAACCAGTTACTCAAACTAACAAAGGTCCATTTGGAAAAAATTGTTTTCCTGGTGGTAAAGGTAAAATACAATAGGAGATAATGAATGTCAGATGCAATAGATAATAATCCAGATATAGCAGTAGGTGTTAATCTACCACTTTCAAATAGTGGTAATGGTTTTTTTAGTCAAAGCTTTACTACATTAGAGGCTGCTAAATCTAATATTAAAAATTTATTATTAACTATGAAGGGTGAACGCCCAATGCAACCTGAATTTGGGTGTGATTTATTTACACAATTATTTGAACCAATGGTCGAGGGTGGTGAAATAGAAGAAAGATGTAAGAACGCTATAGAGGAAGCTATTGAGATGTGGTTACCATATATTAATATTGATGATTTAACTTTTACTAATGAAGTTGATGATATAAATAATAATAGGTTTCGAATAAGTTTAGTCTTTTCAATAAAGTCTGACCCTACAAGATTTGAAGAACTTACATTCACAGTAGCTGGTGCAACAGGAGTATAATAATGGCAAGACAAAATGTAAAAAAAGAAGTAAAATATTTAAATAAGGATTTCCAACAATTTAGAAATTCTTTAATTGATTTTGCAAAAGTATATTTTCCAAATTCATATAATGATTTTAATGAAACATCACCTGGTATGATGTTCATTGAGATGTCGGCTTATGTTGGTGATGTGTTATCATATTATATAGATGCTCAATTTAAAGAAACTTTATTAGGTTACGCAGAGGAAACTAATAATATAGTTAGAATGGCACAGACTATGGGATATAGACCTAAAATGTCAACACCAGCAATAGTTGATTTAGATGTATTCGTTGTTGTTCCAAGTGATTTGACAAACCCATTAGATCCAAAGCCAGATAAAACTTACCAACCAATTATAAATGCTGGTATGGTAGTTAGTTCTAATAGTTCTAATTCAAACTTTATTACAACTGAAGATGTTGATTTCAGAACTGGAGCTACAGTATCTGTATATGAAACAGATGCTGATGGTAATCCTATGAGATGGTTATTTAAAAAAACAGTACAAGCTCAAGCTGGTGAAATAAAAACTTTTACCCAAACATTTGGAGATCCGAAAAAATTTATTACCTTTGAATTACCTGATTCAGATATCATAGATATACAATCAGCTGTAGATTCTGATGGTCAGACTTGGTATGAAACACCATACTTAGCACAAGATACAATATTCGTTGATACTGATAATTCATCAGCTAATGACCCAGAGATGTCTCAATATAGTGATGACGCTCCTTATATGTTAAGATTAAAAAGAACACCAAGAAGATTTATAACAAGAATAAATAATTTAGGTAAATTAGAAGTTAGATTTGGTTCTGGTGTATCAGATAATCCTGATGATGAAATTATACCAAGTCCATCTAATGTAGGTTCACAACTTCCTGGATCTCCATCTAAAATAGATCACGCATTTGATCCATCAAATTTTTTATATACAAGAACATATGGTTCTGTTCCGAATAACACAACAATTACATTTACATATTTAGTTGGTGGTGGGATTGAATCGAATGTTCCACAATCAGATTTACAAACAGTAAATAGTGTATCTTGGAATATACCAGATCAAGATTTATTAGATATAAACGCAGTAAAACAATTAAAGGGTTCGATAGCTGTATCTAATCCAGATGCTGCTACAGGTGGAAGAGGGATGGAATCTGTAGAAGAAATTAGAATGAATGCTATGGCTCATTTTTCTACACAAAACAGAGCAGTAACAAAAGAAGATTATATAACAAGAGTTTATTCACTACCATCTAAATATGGTAATATAGCTAAAGTGTTTATAATACAAGATGAACAAACTAATCAAGCTGATAACACGGTTGTAACTACAGATAATACAGGTAAAGGTGTGAATGGTAATGGTAAATCAGAAACAGAAGTTAAGTCTAATGGAACATATGGTGATGGTAATGTTGTAGATGCTGGGTTTGTAAATCCAATGAACGGTAATAAAACTAATATGGGTCCTGCTAGAATACCAAATCCATTAGCATTAAATTTTTACACATTGGGATATACATCCGATAAAAAATTAATACAATTAAACCCAGCGGTAAAAGAAAATTTAAAACAATATCTAAGTCAATACAGAATGTTAACAGATGCTATAAATGTTAAAAATGCTTATGTTATTAATATAGGTATTGATTTTCAAATATCAACATTAAAGAATTTTAATAAAAGAGATGTTGTAGTTAGGTGTATTGACAGAATAAAACAATTTTTTGAAATAGACAAATGGCAAATAAATCAACCAATAGTAAAAGCTGATATTATTTATGAATTGTCTTTAGTAGATGGTGTTCAGAATGTAATAGAATTAAATGTTAAAAATTTATGGGATACTGATGAAGGTTATTCTGGAAATGTTTATGATATGAAAGAAGCAACAAGAAATGAAATAATTTATCCTTCAGCAGATCCAAGTATATTTGAATTAAAATATTTTGAAAAAGATATTGAAGGTATGTCAATTTAATTAAAGGAGAATGAAACATGCATTATTTTATATATCCAAGTAAAGACGCTACAATTTATAGTGGAAGTGTTTCATTAGGTGGTGGTAATAAAATGCAATCTAATACTGGATTAGATTCTATATTAGAAGTAGATAAAAGAATCCAACCAGATTATTTAGAAGATAATTGGTCTAGAATACTAATTCAATTTGATTTATCAAGTTGGGTAACTCATTCTAATGAAGTTTATTATCTAAATATGTATGATGCTGGTTCGGAAGAAATTCCAATAACTAATACTCTTTATTGTTATCCACTATCATCAAGTTGGGAAATGGGGGTTGGAAAAAAAGATGATTATCCAACGACATTAGATGGTGTTACATGGACTTGGAGAGATGTTAGTGGTAGTAATCATTGGAATACTGCTGGTGGAGATTTTTTAACATCATCAGTTGCTAGTCAATCTTTTGAATATTCAACAGATGATTTAAGGATGAATGTTACTGATATGGTTAATACTTGGGTTAGTGGAACACAAACTAATTATGGTATGTTGATAAGAAGAAATAGTTCAGAAGAAAATAGTGATAAGAATTATGGAATATTTAAATTCTTTTCTAAAGATACAAATACAGTTTATGCACCTAGATTAGATATAATGTGGGATGATTCTACTTGGTCAACTGGTAGTTTAACTGCTTTGAATACAAGTAATGATATAGTTCTTTATATGAAAGGATTGAATGAAAAATATAATGAAAAGGGTAAAGCTAGGTTTAGAGTGTGTGGTAGAGAAGCATATCCTGAAAGAACATTTTCAAATACATCTGAATATGCTACAGTTAAATACTTACCAACAACTTCTTATTATTCAATAAGAGATGCTCATACAGATGAAGTATTAATACCTTTTGATGATTATACAAAATTAAGTTGTGATTCTACTGGAAATTATTTTGATTTGTGGATGGATAGTTTCCAACCAGAAAGATTTTATAAGATAGTTTATAAAATAGTAGATAGTAATACAACAAAGTATTTTGATGATGATTTTAGTTTTAAAGTTGTGAGGTAAATAAATGCCAATAAGTCCTGATAAACAAAAACAATTAGCTAATGAACAAGCTGGTAAAAATTCTTCTCAAGAAATAAAAGAGAAAGAAAAAAGACAAGCTGATTCTGAACAGCAAGTATCACAAAGTTTGGGTATGGTTAATCCTAACATTAGAGATGCTGGTGGTAATGTTGTATTGTTTGAGGATGAAAATACTGGTAACGGTATGAATACACCAAATCAATTTATTACAACAAAAGTAACCACACCGATTTATGATGAAGGTAGTATTGATGAAGTTGTTGACAATGTAGTTGATGAACTTATACCAAGAAAAAAAGAAGAAAAAGCTGAATTAACATTAGCAGAAAGAATAAGAAATTTTTTCATTGAATATGAGGAATTGAGAGATCCAATATGGTTATCGAATGAAATGAATGTTCAAGATTCTCATGTGTATTTAGTGAAACAAAGTAAAACATATTTACCTATACCAAAAGTTTCATTAAGATATGATGGTGATGTTGTAGGTACTCAAGGTGAAGGTCAACTTCAATCTGGTAATAAAATAAAATTGAGAGAAGCTGTATTCTTACCATCAATGGAAGGGTATACAATAGATTTATATGGTTTAACAAGAAAAGAAAATCCTGTACTTACTATAAGTGATGTTATAAAAAACATAATGTCAACTATGGGGAGATTAGAATTGGGTGAAATAGATGCGAGAGCAGTAACTGGTAAATTAAAACGAGCATTAAATTCTAAATTTGATACTGGTCAAATAAAATTTAAAGAACTTGGTGAACTGGAAGAAAAAATTGGTGAAATTTTAACAGAAATATATCCAAATTTAGAACAAGGTGAACCAAAAGAAGATGGGAAAAATAGAACAGATAAAAGTAAACCAAAACAAACTACAGCGGATAAAGTTAAGAAAAAGAAAAAAAGAAGATCTAGTGGATTTAGAAGAAGAAGGAAAGATGGTAGAAAATATCCAAATGCTAGAAATAGAATTAGATGGGGTGGTAGAAAAAGAAGTAGAACAACAAACTCAAGAAATAGACGAAGGAATTAACTATGGGTTTATGGAAGAGATTAAAAAAGAGAATCAAAAGAAAAAGAAGGTCTTCATCTTCTAAAAAACGTAGACGTGTTTCGAGAAAAAGTAGATTAAGAAAACTACTCAAGAAATCAGGTCGTATACGATTTAGAAAGTCTAAAACTTCTAATAGAAAAAAACGATTAAGAAAAGTTAGTCGTTCTATTAATAAAGTTAGGAGTATGAGAAAAATAAAAAGACCTAAAAATAGAGTAAAATCTAGATCACCTCTTACAGCCCAACAGAAAAGAAAAGCTTTAGAATTTAGGAATAGAAAAAGACTCAGAACATTTAAAATGAGAGAAAAATCTGAAGCGGCTAAAGATGCTGGTAATCAGAAAATTGAAGATGCTAAGGTTAGTGTATTAAGGAAGCAGGGAAGGCCTATACCAAAAAACCTTCAAGAAAAACCGAGTATAAGTAGAGAACAACTTATGTATGAACTTCGAAGTTCTTTAACAGATGAGTTTAAAGAACACGGTAGAGAAGCTCCACCCTATTCAGGAACCATAACAGAAATTTTATCACCAAATGAATGTAAAGTTGATGTTTCTATGACTATGGAACAATTACAAACTGGGTTTCTTTGGAGAGATTTCACAATTAAGTATCCAGTAAAAGAATCTGTTGAAATATCTGGTCAGGAGTTAGAAGAAAAAGATTTAGTTATAGGTGAACAAGAATTTGATATAGAACAAAAGACTATAAAGTTAGAAGATATTAGAACAAGAAGTGAAGAGTTGGTAACAAGGGTTTTACAATTCTTTGCTTTGAATGGATTCTTAACTGGTAGTTTAGATGAAACAGCTTTACTATCAATGGACCAAGAAAAAACTATAAAGAATGTTACAAACGCTCTTAAAGATGCTCAAGATAAATTCACTATAACCGCTCAACATTCTGCATCAATGGCAGCTATTCATAAAAATATTGCTGGGTGTCAACCTCCTGGTTCATTAGAAAACGCTCCACCTGTTATTCCTGTATTTGAATATTATAATGAGAATACGGATGACTACCATTACAGTACAGATTTTGAATGGAGGCTTTCTCAAGATTCAGGTCAAGGTTGGGTTTACAGAACAATACTTAAAGGTGGTTGGCAGTATCAAGAGGGTGGTGTGTTTGGTAATCAATTTGAAGATGTTGTAGCTGGAAAAGGTGGTGGTCTTGGTGGTCAGTTAAAAGTTCAATCAGCCGCTCCAATAAATTTAAATCAAACCAATGGTAAAAATGATGCTTGGAATGGTAAGATGGCTATCAACTATGGTGGTGAAAGTGGAGATAATGTAACACATTGTTATGAGTGGTTTTGGCAACCAACAGTTGATGGTGAATATGTTTTTAGAGCTTCTTTTGATGATGTTGGTTGGATAGATGTTCAAGGTAAAGGTGGGGAATGGAGAAGGTTAATAGATGATAGATATAGTGGGTGGTCAGGTGAAAATGCAACAACTGAAGGAACAGCTGATCCTGTAGTAGTAACAAAAACTGATATTAAGAATGGTAGAAAATGGGGTATGAGAATGGTTGTATCCGAATATAAAGGTGCGCATTCTTTTCAAATTCAAGAAAAAAATAATACTAATCCTGTTGAGTATACTGTTGAAGTTCCTATTAAAAAGAAAAAATGGAGAAAGAAGAAGTGGTGGAAAGGAAGAAAAACAGTTATTGTTGGATATAGAACAGAAAAAAGAATAGGTAAATCGTTCTTGGATATGTCAGCTGGGGCTGTTCATTTATGTGATCCAACAAATTATAGAAGAGCAGGAACTGCTTTTGGTGCTTATGACCCAATGTTAGCAGAACATTTAGAAGCAAAACAACATGTAAAAATAAATAAGTGGTCGTCATTCCAACTTGGAAATTCTGAACCATTTAAGCTTGCTGGTAAGACAACCAAAAAAGCTGAAGGTGGAGATCCATCTAGAGCTGGTGAAGCGGTAGGTACTCATTATATAGGAGAGAAACCACCAAAGAATCATAGAGTTAAAAAAGATTTATGGGGAGATATGGGTTGTGATTTTGCAGCTTTAAAGGCTAATCTACCAATGGCTCATCCAAAGTATAGAGAAGTGATAATGGTAAAAGATGGTGGTGGTGAAGAAAAGGAAGTTGTGGTTGAAGAAGGTAAGACATTACCAGTTCATAGATTTTATAATAAAGATAAAGGAACATATAGATTTAAAATATTACCAGATGGTAGAACAAGACAAGCAAGAACTCCTGAAGGTATTTTGAAAACAAACGAACAGGGTATTCCTATAATGGAAAAATTAGATATGAAGGTAGGAACTGAAAATACTCTTGATCTTGCTGGTGGTGATAACGCAGCTTCATTTCAAAAAGATTTTACAGGAAACAATGCAAAATTCTTACCACCTAGTGTTGTTGGTGAAGGATTTGAATGGGAGGGTATAGCCTTTTATGCATTTGAACCACCTGGAATACCACCTAATAAAGTTCCAGTTGTTCAAATTTATATTAAGAAAAAATTAGCTCCTGAAAATTATCAAACAAGAGCAAAGTGGGAATCTTTGGATAAGAGGATTACATTAACTACTAAAGCTCATGATGAAGATGGTAAGATTATGAAATATACTTGGAAGATTGAAAAACAAACTTCTGATGTAAGATCTATTAAACCTCGTAGACCTGGTGTGGTTGGTAGAGAAGCTAGTATTAAAATGGATTTTCCAATTGGTAAAACAACTATAAGTGTTGAGGTAGAAGATAATAGGGGTGATATAGCTAAGGATAAAATTGATGTTATAGTATTAGCACCGAAAAAATCTGATTGGAGAGCTATGATACAGAAAGACTTTACTGATTTAAATAAATCTAAATTACAGGTACCTTATTATTATCATAGAAGAAGAAGATGGAGAAGAGATGTTCGTAAAACAGTTAATGTTGATCAATCAGGAATAGGTTGGCATTATTATGAATTAGGATTTAAAGATGGTAAAAATGGAAGTGATGTAAGGTCAACCGCTGCTCTTGATAGATATAGATTTCCTTTTACAAGAACAGTAGATAAAAAAGTTAAAGTTGGTAGAAAGAAAAAATTTAAATTATGGAGAGGTAGACGATGGGTTGATGTTTATAAAACAGTAAAAGAAAAACAACATTATACTATAAGTGGTAAAGATTTCTCAAGTCATAATAGAATTAGAAAACACTTTTCGCATGTTCGTAGTATAGGTAAATCAGAAGCTGATATAGATCAATCATTAAAGGCTATGTATAATCTTGGATACAATCATGCAACTAAAGGTCCACACTATCTAATAGATAATGATTTAGCTATGAGTATTAGAGTTCCATCAAAATCTAAAAGAAGAAGGAAGAGTGTTGCTAGTAGATTACGACCACCTAAAAGGGTTAGAAAAAGAATTAAAAAAATGGTAACACCACCTAAACAACTTAGGAGAGCTATTACACCACCCAAAAAGCTTAGAAAAAGACTTAAAAAGGCTGGTAGAAAAATTAGAAAGTTCTTTAAAAGATGGTCTGATATGAGATTAAAAGTAAATGTTAATTATATACAGACTTCAAAAAGTGGAATAAATATTTATGAGTATAATTATATATGGGGCAGTAAAAAGTATAGAGGTGTGATGGCACAAGAATTGTTAGATTCACATCCTAGTGCTATTGGAAAACGATTGGGATATTATACTGTTGATTATGACCAATTAGATGTTAACTTTGAGAGAGTAGATGGCTAAAAAAGATAAAATAGATTATAAAAATCAAGACGAAATATCAGAAGCTAAACAGAAAGTTCGTGGTGAAAGATTATTATCAGCCGATAAGGAAATTTTACCTGAACCGATATTAGAAGATACAGAATTTGGTAAGCCTGGAAAAATTGATATTCAAGATGAATTTGTTGAATTACATGTATATGATACCGAAGGAAATCTACTTGAATCTATATATGATAATATTGAATGGACTACTAAAAAAGCGCCAGGTGGTAAAACAACTCAAGGTCAACAATTAGTTTTAAAACCTGGTACTGATTTAAGATCCGCTGGATATAGAGTTGGTAAGTATAAAGTTGTATATAATTTCTTTTCAGAATTACTTGGTAGTAGATTAGGTCATAAAGTTTATATTGATGAGATATCACCAACAAGAAAAGAAATTAGAATATTACCAGTAAGAAAACATCCAAAAGCTTCTCTTGATCCAAATACAAGACCATTTATTAAAAGTGGTACTGTTTATGATGGATTAACAAAATTCGACCATCGTATCAATCTTCTTGAAAAACAACTTACTCGTATTGACCAAGTTATAAAACCTTTAGAAAAGAAAATAGAAGGTCAGAATCATAAATTAAATCATTGGAGTAGTCATTTAAAAACATTTGATTTAACAGGTAAAGTTAGTCTTTTAAATATTAATCCTAAAACCAGAAAGACAACACCATATAGAACTAATTTAGATGAGTATCCTAATCAATCTTTTAGTTCACTTAAAACTAGAGAGATAATTGAAGGTAAAATAAAAGAAGCTCAAGAGCAATTAAAGATTCATAATTTAAATATAGCAAATATAAAAACAAATGCTTTAAAACCAAAAGCTGAATTAACTAAACTTCAAACTTGGAAAGAAAAAGTAAAACTTTTTCACAGAGATGATAAACAATTCTTCTATGATTTTTATGACTTTACACAAGGTAAAGATACTGATGAGTATACATATTCAGAGGGTAGTATCAAATCAGATGGTTCAATAAAAGATAGAAAAATAGTAATTCAAGGTGGGAAATTTCAAAAATATATGATGGGTGGGTTTTTAGAAGTTAAAAATCCAAACAACCCAGATGAAATAATATACAGAGCTAGAATAAGAAAAGTAAAAGGAAGTAAAGCTAATCCAAGAACAATGATAATGGATAGACCTTATTTAGTTAAAGGTCAACCAACAATGTTACCATCTACAAGTGATTATGAAATAAAATATTTAAATTCAAGAGTTGTAAATAGAAAAGATTTAAAAAATTTAATTTCATTTGGAAGTAATGTAAATAATGTAATAACTAATTGGTTGATTGATGATGTAACTTATGACCAATATCCCTTTTCTGTTGTATTGAGATTATATGAACCATTACCACAAACTGTAAAAGTTAAAGATAAGTTTTGGTTATCAAGAGAACAGATAGCTCCTGTAATAGAAAATGTTAATCTATTTAGTCGAGAAGATGAAAAGTCTGGAAATTTATTAAGACCACCGAATTTTGATGTTGATGAGAAATATGTACCAGCTGGTAGTAGACCTACTACATATGAAAAGTGGAATGATTTACTATCAACACAGGTAACAACAAAAACTAATTTAGTAAATGAAATATTTAGTGGAAGTTTAGATTCCGCAAGATTAAATATAAAATATCAAAATTTAGAAGATTTTATTCACTTTAGTTCTGCTACAGAAAGATTAAAAAACTTTAGATATAAATTAACATTATTAGAATTATATGACCAAAAAATAAATACTCTTACTAATTTAACTGGTTCTTCTACTACAACGAATAATGTGTATATAGAAAAACTAGATTATGAATCTAAAAAAACAAAACTCTTAAATGATTTTGATGGATATGAAAAACATTTATATCACGCAACAAAATCATTTTCTGATGATGGTTTTTATTCTGGTAGTCATATTGATACTACATGGCCAAAGAAAAATTCTACAACACCATATCATACAACTTCATCACAAGGAGAAATTTGGTTTGATAACCAAGTAGTATCAGCATCTTTATATGATAAAAGGAATAGAGATTCTTTATTTAATAGTTTACCATTACATATTACTGAAGATGATAATAATGAAGAATTTCATGCTTTTATTTATATGATAGGTCAACATTATGATGTTTTATATCAATATGTTAAACAATTAACTAAATCAATATCAAGAACCGATGAAGTATCTAAGGGTATGTCGAAGGATATAGTTTATTATGTTGCTAAATCATTTGGTATTGATGTTCAAAAGGGAACTGATGCTAGAAGATTATGGAGAGAATATTTTGGTTTAGATGTTAGTGGTTCTGCGGTAACTGGTGAAGCTGCGGCTGTTGGGAGTGTTATATCTTCTGACGATTATTCAAAAGAAGTTTGGAATAGACTTTTAAATAACTTACCATATCTTTTAAAAACAAAAGGAACTCAACGAGGGGTTAAGGCTTTATTGTCTTGTTATGGTATCCCACAGACAATACTGGATGTCAGAGAGTATGGTGGACCACCACCAGACCTTACTAAACCATCTTACTATTATAAAGATGAATTTGGTTATGGAATTAAATTAGATGGTAATCAGTATATATCAAGTAGTTGGCAAGAATTTAATCCCACTAGTAGATTCCCTGATGGAGTTGAGATAAGATTTGATTTCCCGTATAAAGGTATAAAATCAGATGCAAATTTGGGTATTGTTGGTAAATTAGAAACAACATCAAGTTTTACAATATTAGAATCATCTGGTTCAGGTCAAGGTTATCCAGGTGGTCAAGAAAATCCAATGTGGGCTATAACAGCAGAAAATGTTGGTGCCGCAGATGATGATTATGGTGTGGTTAAATTTCATTTAAGGGCAAATGATTCAAATAATTTTGTAGTATCATCGAGTAAACTTCCTATTTTTGATGGAAATTACCATTCAGTATTATTACAGAGAACTGATACAACCGATTCCTTATTAACATCTGATGCTACAGGTTCAAATGTAAAATATAATTTATGGGTTGGTTCGTATGATGAAGAAGCTAAAAAAGTTCTTCGATCTTCATATACTCATATGACAATGAGTGGAACTAATACCGCAAGAAAAAATGCTAATGAAAGTTTTGTTTCACCATCTACAATGTATATCGGTGGAGGAAAAGCTAATAATTATGGAAAACAATTTACTGGTTCTTTACAGGAATATAGAACTTGGAATGGTGAGATATTAGACAAGGATACATTTTTATCGCATGTATCAGCACCAAAATCTTATACTGGAAATTATTATGATTCTGCTAATAAATACAATAGTGTTAGATATTCATTTAATCAAAAGAAGAATCATAGTTTGGCTGGATATTATACTGAAAGTAATGGTAGATCTCATTTACATAGAAGTGTTGTAGATGAATCTATAAATACAAGTCAAGATACACCTGGATATGCTGTTGGATTTCAAACATTACCTTCTGGAAAATATCATTATGAGTGGGAAGTTAGTGAGAATAGATATCAAGTACCTGCTATCGGGTCTAGAAGACCTACAGATAAAGTTAGGATTGAAGATAATAAATTAGTTCATGGAAATTTAAATACAAAAAAATCAGTAGAAGCGAGTTCATTAGATTCTGCACCGTTAGATTCAAATAGATTGGGTGTGTATTTTTCACCAACAAATCTTCTTGATATAGATATAATGAGAGAATTTGCTGGTATTGATTTGGGTAATTATGTTGGTAATCCATTAGACAGATATAGACCTAATTATCCTGAATTAGATAAGGTTAGAAGATTTTATTTTAAAAAGTATACTGATGAAACTGGTAAATCTAAAGGTAATTTAATATATGAATATTTAAAATTAATTGATTATTATGATAGGTCTTTATTTGATACTATCAGAAAGTTTTTACCAGCTCGTGCTAATAAGAGTGTTGGTATTGCATTTGAACCACACTTATTAGAAAGACATAGAATTGAATGGAAGCCATTACGAACCGAAGAAAGAAATTATGATGGTGGTATCGACATAGAGCAATATGTGGCTACTGATGATTATATTGCAAATGATGGTAGGGTGAATCATATAGAAGGTGGTATTGACCCAGAC
>MDSZ01005419.1_pt1 | contig 16707 bp, 16 predicted proteins | sample 811201 | NCBI WGS metagenome assembly MDSZ01 (sample SAMN05326647, study PRJNA326480) | marine metagenome | isolation source: seawater | place: Indian Ocean: North | collected 2010
ATATCATCAAGTTCTTGCTCCATCGCTGCCACCGTCATGTCAATGTCAGCATCAGTCAAATCTTCAAACCTATCACCAAAATCCCTACCATTGATATCTCTAATTACTGGTCCGATTCCATTGTCAAAACGACTAGGATCAGCAAACTGCTGAGGATTCGCAGGTTGTCTTGGTTCATTCAAAAAGTCTGATCTGCCATCAAAGCCTTCAAAGCCATCACGACGCTCACCTTGCTGACGTGGTTGCCTATCTCTTCTGCGATTAGGGGCAAGACTATTAAGGATGGACTCTCTTCTGTTAGGCGCTAAACGTCCAACATAGTCATTAAAATCAAAGTTTCGTTTATCATCTGTGGCATCATAGTTTCGCAACAATTCATTCAACTCAAGCCAGTCACGATAACGGCGCTCTCTTATTCGTTGATCACCTGATGCCAAACCGTTTCTACGTTCTCTTCTCAATAACCGACGTATGTCTCTCTCGGAAAAAGCGTTTGGACTAGTACCAAGTTCTCTTGCCCAATAATTTGTAAGTTCATTGAACTCTCTTTGAGCGCCACTAATAACTCGTCTTCGATCAGCCTCGCTAAGATCCTCTTGCAACTCAGGTACATCAGTTCGTCTATTTCGCCTACCGACTCTAAGTCCTCGGTTGCCTACGGCTTCTGCGGCATCAACCGCTTCGCCGTTTATGTTCAGAGGACGCTGATTCTGTAAATCAGCACGATCAGGCAAAGCCCTATCTCTATTGCCAGCCCGATCACGAGAAACTTCTAGCAGTACATCTTGTACTCTAAAATTACTTTCATCTAAATCATCATTGCTCTCAATAAGGCCATTTAAACGTATCAAGTCTTCTTGAGAAATTTGTCTAAGATCAAAAGGAAAAGCGTCTTGGTCTTGGAAGGGCCTCTCGTCATCTCTAAGGATTTCCAAAAGTTCTTCATCACTATACTTCGCAAGCCTGTTTGCTTGGTTGTCAAAACGGGCAACTATCAGACCATTTCTAGCGTCTACTAAATCACCATTTTCGTTATAAATAAACCGTGCATCATCAGGGAGTTCTAGGGGAACACCTTCACTAGGTCGAAGATTCGGTGGTATCCGACCGTAACCTGGTATATTCTGCGATGGGTCATATGGTGGTAGGAAATCTGGATCTCCAGGACGAGGCATTTCATCCCGTCGCCGTGGGATACGTCTACGATCTCGAGGACCACCACGTCCACCATCAATCTCAGGTAGCAACTCATCAACCGGAACCCCACGATCCCGACGACGTTGATCACGACGATCACGACGTTCACGACGATCAGCATCAGGGCTTATAAGATCAGCAAGTCTCCTCACCATTTCTTTGATAGCGTCAAGAATTCTCTGACCAATAGTTCTGTCATCACCGGTTCTAGCAGGGTTGTCAGTTAAACGACCAGCCTCTAACTGAGCGGCTTTTTCAATCTGCTGATACGCTTTCCTAATATCAGAAATATCAGCATCATCAAAGTCACGCTCGTCCAAAACACGTTTCATGTTTTCTATAGCGTCAGCAAGTTCTCTACCGTTAAGTAACTCACGTTGCTCAGGAGTTAAATCACCCCTACGCCTTGTTTGCGCAATCGTTTGACCTATACGCCCATCGCCACGATCCTCAGTAACATCAAGAACGTCAGCAAGTTTTCTCATAACATTGGCTAAACCTTCTTGTGCATTAGCAAGTTTTTCACGGTAAGCCGCACCCAAACGTTTCCTAATGGAGCCACGCTCTTCACGTCGTCGTTTACGACGATCCATAGCGTCCTCAATCCTCATGCCAAGATCAACCATTTCATTAACGATTTTTCTTGGTAGTGAGAAACCACAATTTCGGCCCATCTCATCAGAGAACTGACCAGCGTTTCTTGTGCCCGGTGGGCACCTAAATCCATTAATATTAGGATCAAATATCGCTCTAGCACGACCACCTTGGCGTGGGCTTACGTTCGGAGTTAATCCTCTACGCAATCTACGCCCAAGTTTCTTAACCTCTACATTTGCGTCGTCAACTGTATCAGCAAATAAGGCTGCTCTAACTTCAATCGTGTCATGATACGAAGATGTTTTTTGCATGGTATGCACAACTGATTTAGTTGAAATCATGTACGGAGTTATTGACTTCTTGGAATCACCATCAACAATCTCAAATATTGGATCGCCCTTGGCTCTACGAGGAGCAGACCTTGAAAGGAATGTATCGTAAACCCAACGAGGAACCATTAATGTTTGTCGTCCAGAACGAACTCTAATTCTTTCGTTCTTTGATTTTGGCGCTTCTCTAAACCTATTTGCTTGAAGATCGCCAATCTCAACCTTAAACCTACCGTTTGTGATTTCTTCAAGATTGTAAATAGCGGCAGATGGATCAGGTAAGTCAGCGGCTCTTCTTAAAGAAGTTGGGAAAGTTCTCTGAACAGTATTAATTTCTGCTGGAGTCAACTCTCCACCGACTCGACTAACTTTTACAACAACCGATGTCTCAGGTATGCCAACATACACATCTCTCAAACCAGCGCCAAAAGCAGGCACTAAGTTTGATCCAATTTGTCCTCTGGTCCACCTATCAACAAGGCTTCCATCAACCATGTCATCAAACTCATTCATGCCACCTAAAGTCTGCAATGAAGCAACTGGCTCAAGAATAACACCGTCTCTTCTAACAAACCTAGTGCCAAAATCTTCATCGTTTATTCTGGCTAGCACCAAATCAACTGATGTTTGTCGTCTTGTTGGACTACCTTTCTTGGGGGCAACAGGAATCTGTGCAGCACGAATAATATCGTAGGCACTTCTGTTCTTTCTAAGGTCACCAATCTCTCTAACCAAGTCAGCGCTTCTTGCAAGCCTTGCAAGCGCTCGCTGTGCATCGGCATTAGGAGAACCCGGACCAGATGAAGGTATGCCCAGAATCTGGGCACCACATGTAGTGAACTCTCTGTTGGTGAAGGTACCACCCTTTTCAAATCCCGGTGGGCACCTGAATTTATTCCTAGCACCCCTACTAGGACCACGAAGCAAGCGTCGAGCACTAGGAATCCTGTCTCGTCCACCACCCGGAGTTAATGTTTCATATATTTGCGATCTAATCGGGCTACGAATATCAGAGAAATCACCGGGTAATAAGAATGAACCCACTCCCTGTATTGCTTGACCAGTCCTCCCTCGGCTACCAATCAAGCCTCGCTTTTTGACTTCAATCTCACCTTGTACAGGAATCGTGGTTGAATATTGCCTGAACATTGCGGCTTTCAGTTCAACCGCACTTTCTCTCCCAGCAATAGGCTGTACTAAAACCCCACCGATGTCTCTTGACTCTCTGATAGCCAAACGCATAGCAGATATCTCTATAATGTCTTCCCCAAAGTCAACTGACTTTTTTCTACGGCGAGCACGCCGGACACTTCGAGTAAGTTTCCTACCTCTACGCTTACGTTTTTTCTTTCCCTTTTTGCCTTTTCCTTCATTTGGCCACTTACCAGTAGTTTCGTGGTGAAGCCATGCACAAATTCTTTCTAGAGGGTACAACTCTGGGTGGTTAGCAAGTATGACTAGGCAACGCCTAAAGCCACCGGGCTTTTTCATAATGGGTCGCCAATAGCGTAGCAACGCTTCAAGGTTGCCACGTCTAGGACCACGCCCACGAAGAATATCACCAGTGATCCGCTCTTGGGGTAAGTCTAATAATACATCTTGAGGTGCTTTAATCTCAGTCCGCATTTGAGTCCCCAGTCTCTGTTAAAGGAATGAATTGATGCAACAATCCGTCACTATCTATGTATTCTACATCTTCTTGGTTCCATACGGCACCAAGAAATTGTGTTGCACCTATTTCAAAGAGGGCTTCATTAGCAAGGCTAATTCGTTCCCCAATTGTGTTGGCTTTCATTTAAGCCTCCAAACTAATTAGGAAAGCCCGTCCTCTTCTTCCTCCAACTTTATCTTCTGAAACTCTTCGAGAGCAACAACGATGTCTGAATCTAGCGCGGCTTTCTCTGCACCTTCTTCATCGGTTGCTTCCTCTTCTTCATCACCAGCCATTCTGGATAATGCTTCTGGAAGAGCATCTTCTAGACCGAGTTCTTTTGCTCGTTTAACAATGTGCGCTTCAGCGGCTTCTCTATCTTTTGCACGAGGCAACGCTGCTACAGCATTTGCTAAATCGGCTTCATCTGCGATAGGGAAAGACCCATCAGGTAATGCTTCACCGTTGGTAGCCATTTCTTCCCGTTGTTCACGAGAGTACATACGCTTAATCTCAAGTTCCGCTTCAAGAGCCTTGATCTCATCTTCTTCAGTCAATTCGGAGTCGCCCTCTATTTCGTACTCGTCGTACCCAAGGACCTTACCGTCAATCCCAACAAAGAAGTCGTAACTCTTTGCTTCTGAATCAATCTCAACCACATAAACGTCTTCGTCTGCGAACACGTCTACCATGACTCCCATTACTTCGCCTGTAGCATCAAGAGACTCTAGCGCCTTAACAGCAACGCCTTCAGCCTCTGATCTAGACACTATTTCAATTCCCTCAAAAGATTTTTCATCAATAAGGGTTTCATCAATTCGCAACCAACCTAGTTCCTCGCCTTCTCCAGACAAGAACACTTCAATCGCTGAACCATCTTCACGCTTAACATCAACTACGAAAATGTCGTCAACGTTAGAGTACCCAGATCCAATTATCTCTGAATTCTCGTATGCGCTCTTAACTATCAACTCAATGTCAGCAAGACCAGGAAGTCCATCTTCAGGGGCACATCCGCCTCTACAAAGGTCACATGGCTGTTGAACTGACTTGCGCTGTTGACCACAAAGGAATTCTTCTGACTTCTCCCCACCGATAGCGGCTTGGTATGCTTCCATGGTTGCACATGGCATGAACATTCCGTCACTATGCTCGTGTGATCCTTCGCATCCTATCTGAGCAGCACGAGCAGCAGCCTCTGCCGCAGTCTCGAACATGTCTTTAGGCATCTCTGCTTTTTCTTCAGCCTCTTCAACAACTTCGTCTTCTTTGCGACGCTTTTCACGCTCTAGTGGGCTACGGCGACGATAACGCATGCCGTATCCTTTGCCAGTGCCCTCTTCAAATACTTGAACGGCCTCATAGGCTTTTTGGGCATCTTCATCAAGAGCATGATATTTTGACTCAGGAATAATCTCGTAATCTTCTTCAGCCATTGCTAAGTCAGACTCTTTAAACCACAAAACTGGCATGTCTGTCTCAGACTCTCGCTCTGCCATTCTTGCCATAATAGAAGCGGCTTTTGTGTCAACGTCTTCGGCTGATTTTTCATCAGCATCCTCGACATCTTCGTCGTCTTCTACATCTTCTTCAGGTGATTCTTCATCATCTTCAGATTCTGCTTCAGCCTCTTCGCCCTCATCATCGTCTGATGAATCTTCTTCCGCTTCTGCCTCATCTTCATCTTCTGAATCGTCTTCTTCAGAAACAGCATCGTCGTCACCGCCTTCTGCATCAACTGAATCTTCAGTGGGTTCTTCCACTTCTTCTTCAGCCTCGTCTGATTTGACTTCAGCGTCTTCATCTAAAAGACGTTCTATCTCTTCAAACTTCTGAAGGTCTTCGTTAAGATTGTCACTCATTGTTACTCCTAATCCTTTACAGATTATCTTACTGAACACCCTCTTCGGTGTCAACGTCTATATTGTTTGTTATTGTAAACTCTGGGGCAAAATCTAGTTTTGCAAGCCCATACGCTACTTTCTCAATTAATTCTTCATGGGCTACTTTTGTTGAGAATAGCAAGTCAAGACCTTCGTCTGTCTTTAATGACAAGACTGGAACGCCGTTCATTGCTTCAACAACATCAAGCGCCTCGGCATCCTTGCATCGTACATGCATAATGTAGCCAGAAAGAGTTTTCTCTCCTTGATCTGCAGCACGAGCCATAGGAGCAGATGTAAGAAACTCTTCTAATGAGTTAATTAACGCTAAAGTCTGCTCACGAACTTCGCCAGCACCACGCACTTTAAGCATCTCGTTGTATGCCATAAGTAGCAAGGCCATTGGGTCTTTTAGATAAGAAGGCTTTGCTCTTCCATAACTAGAATGCCCTTTTAGTCCGCCCTTTTCTTCGGTTTCACAACCACAGGCGCCCTTTTCTGACTCAGCATCTTTGGCTTCCTCTACCTCGACCCCACCAAGATAATTGTTGTGTGAGTTTAGGTTAGCGTTACCATCAAACGCTGCCAAAGCCTTTTGATATTCTTCAGAAGTTTTGCATGGTAGATAACCAGCCCCTTCTGAATGATACCCCTCACATCCAAAAGTTTTTGCCCATGCGAGAGCAATATCTGGAGTGGCCCATGTGCCTTCATCAGGCTCTGCGTTCCTGACACCTTCTGGCTCTGGAACATTTTCCTTTACCATCATTGAAGGGGGAGCAGAATCACCCATAGGTGTGTATGAAACCTGTGGTTTAACACGAGTTGGCTTGCTAAGTTGTAGTTGTCCACCTTCTTGGGTGAATGTTGACATCCATGTCATATCTTCACCAGTCTGAAAAACAACTGAATTATCCATAATTTGAAGAACTCTAACTGGCTTGCGTAATGCCATTGAAAGTGCTCTTCCAATCATTGATGACATTGCGTCCGCACTATTGTTTGGCTTATCTTTGTCATCGTCATCCCAATGCCCTTTTTCCATAATACCTTCCTCATCATCTTTAACTGAAATAGTTCCAGTCAACTGATTTGCTCCGTGAAGAACCGGAGAAACTTCATATAATTCAACTTCTTTAAGAACATTTGCTTGTGCCTCAGCATCAAAATCTGCTGTAATTGTTTTATATCCAATTGACCATTCCTGATCTTTTCCATAAAACGCAACATTGGCGAAGGCTTCTCGCCCACGCTCTGTATTTAGATTAAACTGAACCTTTGCATAAAGTCCACCGATGCCTGCTTTTCGCATTTTTTCAGGAAGTCGAGGATCTTTTGGACCTACTTCGTACATCTCTAAAACTTTACCAATTGGTTGATTCCAATCATGGCCCCAAACAACACGAGGTTTGCGACGCATAAGCGACCCTTTGAAGGCGCCCGGCACAACAATATCCCCAACGGAATCCTTGTTTCCAATGCCTGATACAAACGCTTCCACGATTCCTTCGGCTTTATCAACGCCAATTTGACCGGAAATAGCCTTAAACGCAAAGTCATCTTCTTCTGAAGTAACGACTGAATCTAGAAGTAGATTTGACATAGTTCTCCTAAAAATAATTCCAATACCCCTATCCTACATAGTGGGCATTTCGGCTCTTACATAATTTATATAAACTTGTGATATTCTCTTTATATATAGTTATCGACTAAACTTTAACGCACACCGACAATTTATGGTTAAATTAGGTGGGGCAAGCGGGTCTTTCGGGAACCTAATAGGTATCCCATTATATATAAAGGCATCTTGTACGGGAACTTTTTCCCCGTCTAGGTCTCTATGGGCCAATCTAACCTTCTCATCTTTTAACGAAACCCACTCTTTTTTGATGGTTCGAGTACCACCGCTTTGAATTTCATTCTCAACAGATGAGTCAAAAAGACCCAAATTATAAGCACCTAGAACACCCGCATCAATAATTAAAGGCTTTCTTTTGCTTCTTAACCTATTAAATATTGATTTTATTAAAGCATATGCAAGCATAGCCTTAAAAACTACGTCCACATCTCCATCTCCATCTTCACCTAGCAATGAAGCCTGTGCCAAAGCGTTAACAATTTGGTCTTGCGTGGTGGAGTTAAACTCATTTACGGTTGCTACATTTTGGGAAACTGATGCATTTTTTGTATCTTCCGATACCGGAGAGCCGTAACCTTCCTGAATATTGTCCGCAACTCCTTGCTTGTATACATCATCCATCATGCTTGCCATGGGCATTGATGCTGACGTTAAGACGGCAAGAGGGGCGATTGCGCTAAAATCTGCGTCTGCCCCCAACCCAAGAAGCGCTTTTGCGCTGTCAGATTCTAGTTCTTTCAGTACTTCTTCCTCTTGGGCATCAATTACTGAATCAACTACTTTTGAAAACTCTTCTTCCAAAGAATCAACTCGGTAAAGAACTTTTTCTTCCCAAGTATCAAAACTTAAGGTTTTTGTTGAAAAGGGAGGCTCTTCTCACCCTCCGATTCCAACTCATCTCCGTCTAGTTCGCTAGGAACTTCTGCAGCGCTTAATTCAATACCATCTGTTCCCGCTACAGTACCTGCGGGCACAAAGGCTCCCTCTTCAGGGCTAAACTCTGTTACTTGTTCTTGTGTTGCCCGTGTTGCTTGTTGATCTAAAGGAACGCCTTCTTGAATTACGCTGTCGTCTTCTGGTGGTAGCCCACCCGCACCCTCAGGCGCTGGAGGTGCCCCTTCTTCACCCGGTTGCTCCATTGGCTTCTCTGTGTTTGCTATTGGAGTCTGGTTCGGGTTCGCAAGAAGCGAGTCAGCAATGTCTGATTCTACTTTCTTTCGCCCTGCTGCCACTCTATATTCGTTGGCGCTTATCAATCCCATCTGGAACTCTGATAAGAAGTGTCGTTCTCGTTCTTGCTTTGAAAGAATAAGGATTGGTACGCCAGATACGTCAAAGTCAACATATCGATCAGGGTCAATAGCATCAAACCCACGAGCAATCATGGCAAGGTGAGGAGTCATTGTCTCCATCCAGAAAACCTTGCCTTCTTCCATGGCGTTAGAGAATGTTCTATTTGATGAGTTTCCAATGATTGATTCAGGTACACCAAAAGCGGCAAGAATTTCTTCTTTGGTTAATGTTCTCATTTGAACATAAGCGGCATCACGGGGAGAAGCGGCAGTGTCAACAAAATCTGCGCCATCATCTGATGAAATAACCCCTACAGAGCCGGCTCTACCAATGTTTCCTCTAAATCGTGATCTGAGTTCGTCTTTATCATCTTCGTCAATCTCGCTTCGGAGAACTAAAAGCCCACCAGGTCGGCCATCATTTATCAAGAAGTTTCTATTGTAAATCTTAGCCAAGGCTTCTACTTCAATAGCAACACCTGCTGCTTCCATGGGGGTCATGGATAAGTATGGGTCTAGGGGGTGTGGTCGCCTAATCCATATAACATTTTGAGGTCTAAGAGTTTTCTTTTCGGTAGCACTAATTTTAACTTCGTAACCTTTTACGAATTTTTGCTTGTCTGGAATTGGAGAAGTGCTTTGGGGAGGTAGAAGGTGAAGCGCTGTAGGCACTCCGTTTCGTCCACGAATGATTTCAATGAATACACCACGGCTACTCATAAGCAACTGAGCAGAAAGGCGATACCTAAATGCAAACGCATTTTCTCCAACATTTGTTGTGTTGTTGAAAAGTTTTAGCAATTCATCGTCTGCAACTATTTCGCCAAAAGGATTGTTATCTTCTCTAAGAATCATTGGCAAAGTTGCTTGATTAGATGCTATAACATCGATACACCTAAAAACCCAAGTGATTTTTGATACGCCTTCTTTATAAGCCTTAACAATGTCCCACCCATCATGATAACCTGTCTGTGGTTGTAGGCTAGGTGAGTACGATATTGGCGCACCAACTGACACAGATTTTTGGGCATCATTTTGTAATGATTTATTCCAAGCCATTATTCAGCCCCTAATAGATAACCGTAAAGTCCTAACGCAAGGCCAGCACTTGCTAAACCCCACCCTAGGTTTAGTATACTAATACCAAAGCCTATTAGAACGGCGGAAGCAGACATTAAAACGTGCGCAACGTTGGAACGGTTTAAAAATTTCTTCATGATATCTATTTTATCGTGGAAATCGTTAGGAGACAAGTAAATATGTCAGTGCAAGCACCAGACTGGGACAAAATTAAAGAATACTTAGAGCCTAAGCGATCAGATTACTGGGTTGAAGAACCATCGCTTACCCAAAAAGTTTTTTTAAAGTCTACAACTAAAGAGGTTCTTTTCGGCGGTGCTGCCGGTGGTGGAAAGTCATCCGCCCTCATAATGGCAGCATTGCAGTACGTTGATGTTCCAAACTACAGTGCTATCTTGTTTAGGCGTACTTACGCTGACCTTGCACTACCCGGTGCTTTGATGGATAGGTTCAGAGACTGGGTTGCAAGTTATGATGATGTGCACTGGAACGCAAACATGTATACCGCAACCTTTCCTAGTGGTGCTCGTGTTACATTCGGTTACCTTAATAATGTAAACGACTACCTACGCTACAAAGGTTCTGAATTTCAGTTCATCGGTATGGACGAGGTTACTGAGATTAGAGAATCTGATTACAGATACATGTTCTCACGTCTGCGTCGCCCAGCAACTGGGCCACTTTCAACTGTACCATTAAGAATGAGGGCAGCAACAAACCCTGCGCCAAACTGGGTACGACAAAGATTTCTTGTTGAAGGAAAGAAAAACCAGAGATTGTTTATCCCCTCGATGTTAACAGATAACCCCGGTATTGACCCAGACTCGTACCGTGCAGTGCTACAGGAACTAGACCCAATTGAAAGAAAGAGACTAGAATTTGGTGATTGGTGGGCAACAACTTTAGGTTCAATGTTTGATAGGACAAATCTTGAAGTTATTGAACCATCAGAAGTTCCAGAACTTGACAAAGACACAACTGTTGTGCGATTTTGGGATTTAGCGGGCACTGAGCCTACGCCTAGCAATCCAGATCCAGACTGGACCGTAGGAACGCTAGCCGCTTTCCACAATGGGGTCTTTTACATTTTAGACGTAAGACGAATTAGAGCAAAAGGCGAAAAAGTTGAACGATTCATAAAAGACACCGCTTTTGAAGATGGGCCAGAGATATCAATTCGTATGGAGCAAGAACCGGGTTCTGCTGGTAAAAACCTGATTGATTCATATGCACGTTATGTTTTAGAAGGTTTTGACTTCGTTGGTCAACGAGCAACCGGTGATAAAGTTACCAGAGCAAAACCGTTTTCAGCAGCGGTAGCAAATGGGAACGTTAAACTTATCCGTGCGGACTGGAACTCAGACTTTATTGACGAACTATCCGCTTTCCCAGAAGCCAAAGTTCACGACGACCAAGTTGACGCAACAGTCCACGCTTTTAATCTTTGTGCTGGATTAGGCATGGGAGTTCGTAGAAAGATTGAAATCATAATCTAAACTAATAGTATGAGTAAGTTTAAAGTTTGGATTGATCAAGATCTTTGTACAGGCGATGGGCTTTGCGCTGAGATTTGCCCAAGCATATTTGAAATGGCTGACGACGGGTTGGCGTATGTCAAAGAAGTTGAATGGCCAACAATTTATTCTAAAGATGGCAAAACTGCATCAGAAGGTCCGATCCTTCAGATGGCAGAAGGCACAGCAAATGTCCCAGAAAACATGGTTGAAGAAGTTGTCGAGGCCGCAGAAGAATGCCCAGGTGAGTGCATCTTCATTGATGTAGAGTAATGATAACTCTAACTGACAAGGCCACTGGTAAAGTCACAGAACTCTTAGCCGGAGAAAACGATGAAACTCTCAAAGCGCTTAGAGTTGGCGTCCGGCCCGGTGGTTGTGCTGGATTGAACTACGAAATGTACTTTGAGTCAGAAATTGCAGACGATGACGTGGAAGTAGTATTTGGAGACTTAAAAGTAGTAGCAGATCCTACAAGCGCTGAACTGTTAGACGGAGCCAGCCTAGACTACTATGATGGACTGGGTGAGTCAGGATTCAAAGTGTCAAACAATAAAGCAAAGAAAACGTGTGGGTGCGGACAAAGTTTCTGTTAAAACAAGGGTTCAGTATGCGGACCCATACCACGCTTCTTTAACCTTTGCCTGTCCACACATGCAGGGTGCGCCCACGCTTCTGGCTCTGACATTAACGAAAGACTATTAGTTCCACCCTGTTCACGAATTTGTGCCCAACCTGTGACTTTTCGGTAAGCACCTTTTACCATGACTATGGGTTCTCCGCAGAAATAGCATGTTTCTTGAGGTATGTCCATACTACTTATTTTAGTAGATTGAATACCTCTACCTTTAAACGGTGGCTGTAATTGTCTATTTCTAGACTATGTTGCGCAGCATCAAACGGGTCAATATCTCTGTGAAAGTCAATGTACTCCACTACCGCATTGAAGAGTGCCCACCTTGACTCTCCATACTGACCACAGTTATAATTTTTTCGATATATTTCTTCAATCTTTTCATGCACTGACTCAGCATGATCTCTTTTTTTCTTTGTGTTTGCTTTTTCAATAGACGAAACCAAGTTTAGTGTGCTTTCGTAAAGTGATGTTCCAACAGGCTTTTGTAACACCTTTATTGCATCAACTAGCCCAAGGGTCCATTGCTTTCTAAGAATAAGCGCTTCACTTGCCTCAATCTTTTGATCTTTAAGATTAGGGGTGTGCCTTTTTCGTAAATCAAAGTCATACTCGGAAGATGAAAACCTATAGACACTATTAATGCCACGCCTAACATCTAAGTTGTAGTAACAAATTGGTATTGAACCATCATGGGACGACATAACTATTAGATAGTTGTCAATCACCGTGTCACCGTTCTGCGAGTTTAGCGTTATGTTTCCAAAGTGGATTGAAGCAAAGAACTTCCTTCCGTCATCAAGTACGCCACAATTATGTAACTTAATTGGGTCTGTTGATCTATCTACAATCGCTCTGGCTCTTTTCAAAATGTCTTTATTTTGAACAACCTCGTATCGATCTTTTACAACTTCCCAATGGTCACAATGTGCACCATTTGGGTTTTCTCTAGTCGTGACAAATCTATTTTTAACAGGAACGACTGAGTTGGTTATAGTGTCCCAAACTTGAACAGGCTCTAGCGTTACTTTATAATTAGCCTTAGCGTTTTCAAGTACTGTGTCTAGAGAATCATCTGCGTTAATTTTAGTCGCTAATGATGCCCAAGATTTTTTACCTATTGTCTCCTGAGCCATGCAACTTATTCCTTGCTTGTCTATCGTCAAGTTTTTGAATGTTTGCACCAGCAACATCTCTGAGAGAATAGCCTAACTCAGTCGCAAGGTTGGCAACGTACCAAAGCACATCGCCAAGTTCCATCTTTATTGCATCTCGTGCATCGTCGTCCATTTCGCCACCATGATCACGAATGACTTTTTTTATTTTATCCGCAACTTCGCCAGCCTCACTTGTTAGCCCTAAGGTTGTGTACAACACTCCAGTTTCCTTGGGATAAATTGCTGTTTCTTTTGCTGCTGCTTGATATGCATTAACATCCATTTTACACTTGCTCCGTATGCCCAGTTGGGCGCTCTACCCGAATATCCTCACCTGACGCAGACTCAATCGGAACCCAAGCAGGTGAGTAATTATGTTGTTTTATTTTTCTCATTTTTATTAATGATCCATCTGCTAATACATCAAATTCATCACTAGTCATTTCTAGTTTTAGTTGTAAATCTTGGTAACTATATTTTCCAGACGCAATTATTCTTTTTAACATTCTTGAAAGATACTTCGCCACCACAACTCCTCTTGATCTGTTCATGTCAATATGCAGTAACATGGCATCAACATCATCACAGTCAACTATTACTACAGGAACAGTTTTGATATTTTGCTCGTTAGCGACAGTCCATCTATGGTACCCATCAATAATCTTGCCATTCTTTTGGCACACAATTGGTGAAAGGATGCCATATTTAATAATAGAGTTTGTTAAACGTCTATAGTCTGGTGAAACGACATATGACGCAGAAACCCATTTTGCTGGCTTAAGTTTTGATGTCTTGATTTCTTCAATCTCAGGTACCATACTAATAGATTACCTGTTATCATCTTGCTCGTCAAGGGTGTCAGCATCCATGAGAATCTGATCTTGTTGGGCTAGCAAAGCAACTCTTTTATTGTGTGATTTAGTTTTAGGCCCTACAGGGCTAGGTGTGCCATTAAAAGAGTTGAGCAATAAAGTTCTAACTAAGTGTTCAACGGGATAACCATAGGGATCTTTTGCATGTCGTTTTTTGAATTCGTGCGCATACACTAACGCAACCCTATGGAAACCGGGAGTCAACATGTTATCGTCAACACATTCTTTAACGCCCTTCCACCCTTTGTCAGAATAGTAATCAATTAATAGTTCAATGTCAAACTCTGACCAAAGTCTAAGTTGTGCTTCAATCTCTGGAAAACAACGATATAGTTCATCATAAAATTCTGGCTCAGTTCTGATGACATCTGTTAGCCTACGAGCCGCAACTGAATGAAGGGGAATCCCAACTCTTTGATTTGCGCCACTCATTGCGGCATAATCGTAGTATGCGCAATACTCCCCATTGTGCTCTTCTGTGATAAACTTCAACACATCATCAGATTGCCAATCGTATATTACTTTTGCAAAGCGCATCGGAATTGCTTTGGATAGTCCATATGGTCGATTGATATAGTTCTCGTGGAGTTTTTGAACAACCGTCCTGTATCTAATCATGGACTCATTCGCACGGATTCCTGTAACAAAAGCAGTCAATCCCTTTTTGCCTTGCATAGTGTATTCGTCAATTCTTTTAGGAATCGCTTTATTGGGATCTAGGCCAAAGTGTTCTGCCCTGATGCTATTTTTGGGGAACGGCCTAAAAAGGCGACCGTCTTCTTCTCGCATCTTAGACCAAAGCAAAACATACTCTCGCCTACCAAGAACCCATAATTCTTGTCCTTGTGGTAAGCAATACCACTCCATGTCAACCCAGTCATAGTTTGCGACCCTTTTAACATAGTCCTCAATAGCAGGAGAGATCATCTCTTCGTCTCTGAAAATTACTTTAACTGGACCAAGGCCCCTCTCTTCGTGGACCTCTTTGGCTAGGTAGAGGCACGCCGTTGAGTCTTTTCCTCCGCTGAACTGAATCGCAACAGTATCAAACCTGTCGTAAACGTGACGTATCCTCTGTCTAGCGGCATCTACACAGTTTGTGTCAAGAAACATTCGTTTTCTAGGCATGATTACTCTTTAGGACGATGAGTTGCGATAAATGAAAGAAGTCTTTCTGCCGTGGTTTCACCTTCATAAGTGCTATCATCTTTAAGCCACCTTAAGAATGAATACCATTCTGATTGTTGAATTGCAGAATCAAAAACTAGTGTGAACTGAATTGAAGCATTTGTTGTACCTGACGCACTAGTTGTTGTACTGCCTTGAGTAACAATTGTGCTTGTTGGAACCTCAGTTGGTCGAGGAGGAAGCGCTGGGCCTTCTTCATCTCTTTCATCATCAGTTATTTCTGTGCTTGATTCACTTATGATTATTTCAGGTGCAGACCATCCTGCGTTCGGGTCTCTTGGCTCCCTGTAAATCTCATTTTCAATGACTTCATTCTCAATGACAGCAACAGAAAAATCATCCCATCCTAAAGTTTCAAAAAAGTCTACATCTGTTCCCGCTACTTCTGATATCGCTTGGAACAAAGCCTCGTTGTCCGTGGCTCCTAAGTCTGATATTCGATTGTCGGCAAGCGAAAAAGCCAAAGCATCGTCAGCGCTTAGATCAACAATTGACACGGCAATTTGTTCCCAACCTAATTGTGTTGCGGCTTCAAGTTGGTGGTTACCTGCAATGACAAGTAGTTTTCCATCAGAGTCTTCAACAGCAACAATTGGCTTGACTTGTCCAAACTTTTGGTATGAAGCCATGATCGCTTCAACGTTTCCACGCCTAGCGTTGTTCTCAAGCGGGTTTAACATATCAATGTCTACGGCTAAAGATTCAATGTTCGGTGCTATGTTATGTATCATTTACGTTTCCGCCTTAAAATTTAACTTGAGTTCTTACATTTGCTGCAATGGTTCGCAAAGCATCACAAGCAGTTCTCAGTGAATGCAACTTTTCACGCTTTGCTTTTACTAGCGCTTCAGCAACTTGAACGTCATAGTACAAGTCACTAGTCTTATAACCAGCCCAACTTTCTTTGTTTTTGACTGCTCCTTCGGCGGCTAAATATTCTTTGAACCACTTCTTTTTGTACTCTGCTTCTTTTACTGCGTGGTCTTTTGCTAACGCTTCAAATGCTTCAGTTTCAGTTTCAATATCATGTGTTATGCGAATCAATTCTGACTCAACCTCTACTGAACTGATTGGCATGTTTCTGTTAGCAATATTCATAGTTCTATTCTAGGTCTTTTTGGTCATCTGGTCAAGAGTCCATTCTAGGCGCACCACCTCATCGTACCAATCAACTTTTGTCCCTGCTACCCCTCGCTCAAGCAAGTCGTCTAACCACTCCTTACCAAGTTCTTCTTCAATCCATCTAGCCCACACTAGTGGATTTTTAGTTTGTTTCCAGTGGCAAGATGCGCACAAAGCAACAGCATTACGTTCATCGGTTCTCGTGGCAGAAATGCTACGGGAGATAATGTGGGCACATTGGATTTGGCCCTCATCACGAGTCTTACCACACCATCGGCAAGTAAAGTTATCTCGTGTCCTAACTACTAAACTGTGTAGTTTTGTCGCTTTGGCTTTTGCTTGTTTTCCATAAGTGGTAGGCATTACAAAGGAATGTTCTGATTCAATGGGAAGTACCAACCACCTTGCTGATGCTGTATTGCTTGCGCAGGCATGTCAGGTCTATGGTTTACGCCAGAGTAATGAAGAATTGCTGTCTCTCTCCACAGGTCAGGATTGTTTGGAATCGAGCCACGATGCATCAGTCTGGCGTGCCAAAGCAAAACATCGCCC
>MDSZ01170237.1_pt1 | contig 16706 bp, 18 predicted proteins | sample 811201 | NCBI WGS metagenome assembly MDSZ01 (sample SAMN05326647, study PRJNA326480) | marine metagenome | isolation source: seawater | place: Indian Ocean: North | collected 2010
ATTCTGGATGTCCCGCACAAATAGAGTCAAGTTGCCTGAAATTTTTAATATCATTTAAGGAAATACTTTTATAACCAGTTAGATATAAAAGTGAGTAAAGTAGCATCGACCCATGACCGGCAGAAAGTACAAATCTATCTCTATTTATCCAACTAGGATTTTTTGGATTAAAATTTAAAAAATCTTTGAATAAAACTGTTGCAACATCTGCCATACCCATAGGCATCCCTGGATGGCCCGAATTAGCTTTTTGGACAGCATCAATAGATAAAAATCTTATGCAATTAGCTAATTCTTTATATTGTTTAATCAAAAATTATCCTGTCTAGACTAAGAAGATTCTATTTAATAATATATTAATATATATATGAATTCTGTGATCGAAAAAGAAAAAAAATTAAATCAAGCGTTAACAAAATTAAAAAATTTAAATCTTAAAAATCCAGAGATAAAAAAAAATCTCAAGAATTTAAATACTCAAAAAAATCAATTAGAAATTGAAAAACAAGAATTAGAGGAAAAATATAAAAATTTGAAGGATGATTATAATAATTTGAGTGAAAAGTTAGACCAAATTAATAATAAAGAGAAGATTCAACATAAAAAAGAAATAGAATTCTCAGAAAAAATTGATGAATTAAATCAAGAAACAGATACCTTATTAGATGAGATTGATAAATGGCAAACGTAAGCATTAAATTTAATGGTAAAGAATTTTTGTTATCTTGTGATGATGGTCAAGAGGATCATCTTGAAGAACTATTAATCCAAATAAACCAAAAATTTAACGAATTAAAGAATAATCTTGGTAATTTAGGAGAGAATAAACTACTTTTGATTACTGCTGTTAAAGTAATGGATGAGTATTTTGAAACAAAAAAAAAAGTAGATCAGAAAAAAGACGAAATAAAGAAACTCTCTAATAAGTTTATAGAACTTAAGTCCTTAATCTATGATTACCGTGATCAGAAAGAAGATGAAATTAATGCATTGAAAAAAGAGCTTCTTAATTTGAAAAATGAAATAGAATTGAATCAAAAAAATTACGAAAAATTAATTACAGAGGCTGCAGATGAAATTTCAAATTTTGTTGAAAAAGCAAATTTAGAAAAATTATCTTAGATATCTTTGTGAATAAATCAAAAATAAGAAAAAAAATTTTAAATATAAGAAATAAAAAATATTTATCTAAAATTCAAATTGATGCAAAAGTTATTTATAAAATTTTAAAAAAAAGAAATATGAAAAATAAGATTATAGGAGGTTATTATCCTTTTAACTCCGAAATTGATATATTAGAAGTTTTAAGAAAATTCGAAAAAAAAAAGTTCATAATTACCTTACCAAAAATAAGAAAAAATAATCAAATGGATTTTTATGACTGGTCCTATAAGGATCCTTTAGAAATTAATAAATATGGGATACCAGAATCAATATCTAAAAAGAAAAGATACCCAGATATTTTATTTGTTCCACTTGTAGCCTTTGACAAAGATAATAATAGAATAGGATATGGAGGGGGATTTTATGATAGATATATAAGTAGAATTAAGAAGAGAAAAAATTTTTTAACTATAGGGTTTGCGTATTCTTTTCAAAAAGTAAAAAAAATATTTGTAGAAAAATATGACAACAAATTAGATTTTGTAGTAACAGAAAAATCATAATAAATGAGAATATTATTTTTAGGAGATATTGTAGGTCTTTCTGGTTATTCTAAAATAATAAATAACCTTTCAGAGCAAATAAAAAAAAGAAAAATAGATTTTGTAATTGTAAATGCTGAAAATGCAGATCAATCTGGGGTGGGTTTGACAAAGGAGATCTGCGAAAACTTATTCAAATGTGGTGTTAATACAATTACAACTGGAAATCATGTTTGGGACCAAAAAGAAATCATGAATTTTATAGATAAAGAGAACCGTTTGCTGAGACCAAAAAATTTATTTGAACCCGCGCCAGGTAAAGGATTTGAAATATATTTAACCCAAGAAAATATTAAAATTGGTGTTTTAAATTTAATGGGAAATGTTTTTATGAAAAAATGCGATGATGTATTTGAAATTTCAAGAAAATTTTTAGAAAAGTATAAATTAAAAGAAGACTATGATGTTTTAATTGTAGATTTCCATGGTGAAATAACAAGTGAAAAAAATGCTATTGGTTATTTTTTTGATGGTAAAGCAAGTCTAGTTGTTGGAACGCATACACATGTACCAACTAATGATGCTAGAATTTTAAAAAAAGGTACAGCATATCAGACAGATGCTGGGATGTGCGGAGACTATGACTCAGTTATAGGTATGAATAAAGAAAATTCATTAAATAGATTTATGAAAAAAGAGTCGGTAAAACATTTTCCAGCTAATGGTGAAGCTACTTTAAGTGGAGTTATTGTTGATTGTAATATAGAAACTGGATTAGCTGAAAATATAGAAACTTATATTTTTGGAGGTGTTTTAAAAAACTTTTAATTTATTTATGGCTGGACATTCACATTGGGCAGGAATTAAACATAAAAAAGGTAAGGCCGATAAACAAAGGTCAAAAATTTTTTCAAAATTGTCTAAAGAAATTACCGTTGCTGCTAAGCTTGGAGACAAAAATCCTGATATGAATCCTAGATTACGTTCTGCTATTCAAGCTGCAAGATCAGCAAATATGCCAAAGGATAATATAGATAGAGCAATTGATAAATCATCAGTCAATGTTGAATTAAATTTTGAAAATTTAAGATATGAAGGATTTGGTCCTGATAAAGTTGCAGTAATAGTGGAAGCATTAACAGATAATAAAAATAGAACTGCATCAAATGTAAGAACAATTTTTCAAAAAGCAGGTGGGAGTCTTGGGACCCAAGGTTCTGCATCTCATAATTTTAATCAATTAGGAATAATCAAAATTGATAAAAAAGAGATATCAGATGAGGATATTCTTGAATTAGCTATAGAAGCAGGTGCTAATGAGTGTAAATCTAATGACGATTTTCATGAAATTCAGTGCTCAACAAGTGAAATTTATATTGTTAAGAAAGAATTGGAAAAAAAGATAAATAACTTTATTTCAACAAGTATAGAATGGATTCCTCTAAATAAAGTTGAGATTACAAAAAATAAACAAGAGGATCTAATTAATTTTTTCGAAACTTTAGAGGATAACGATGATGTTCAAAATATTTATTCAAATGCTGAATTTTCAAAATAAATTATGTTGGTAATTGGTATAGACCCTGGAATATCTGGATCAATTTGTTTTTTTGAAAATGGAGTCATCATAGATGTCATCGAAATGCCAACTATGACTGAGGGTAAAAAAAATAAAAAACAGGTAAATGGATCTCAAATTTACAACGAAATATTAAGTGTAATTAATAAATCTCAACAAAAAGATATAAGAGTTGTAATTGAAAATGTATCTGCAATGCCGGGTCAAGGTGTTACTAGCATGTTTAATTTTGGTCAATCTTTTGGAATTTTAAAAGGAATATGCTCCGCGATGCAATTACCCATGTTTTTTGTAAGACCAGCTAAATGGAAAAAATATTTTAATCTAATTAATTCTGAAAAGGATGCTAGCAGAACAAGGGTTATAGAAATTTTTCCTTATTTTTCCTCACAATTGTCTAGAAAAAAAGACTCTAATAAAGCTGATGCAATATTAATAGCTAGTTTTTACTACGAAACTTATAAATCAAGTGAATAATCATATTATTAAAGTCAAATTCATGACACAATTAAGTGTGAGAAGGCACTATGGAAGCTGATATTTCATCTCAAGCTGTAGGATTAGCATCAAGTGCTGACTTTTCTCTTTTGAATCTTTTTATTCGTGCAGATATTATAGTCAAATCTGTAATAGTATTATTAATAGCATGCTCAATTTATTCATGGGCAGTAATTATAGATAAAATAAGATTATTTAGAAAAATTAATCAAACAACAGAAGAGTTTGAAACTAAGTTTTGGAATTCAAAATCTGCTGAAACATTTTACAATAATCTTCCTTCAAATATTGATGATCCAATGGCTTTAGTTTTTAAAGATGCAATGCAAAATTTATTAAAAAGAAGATCGAAAGCTGACTTACATGAAAGAATGACTACAATGTTAGAAACAGGAATTGAAAAACAAATGTCTAAAATTACTAAAGGTTATACTTTTTTAGCTACAGTAGGATCTACAGCTCCTTTTATAGGATTGTTTGGTACAGTCTGGGGAATTATGAACTCATTTCAATCTATTGCAATTTCTAGAAATACAAGCTTAGCAATAGTAGCGCCCGGAATCGCAGAAGCATTATTTGCGACTGCATTAGGATTATTAGCTGCGATACCAGCTGTTATTGCATATAATAAATTTAATAATGACTCAATTTTATACTCTAGAAAATTAGAAAATTTTTCAAAAAGATTTTTAACAATAATTTAAAATGGCATTTAAATTTAATCGTTCCTCAAAAGAACCTATGAGTGAAATTAATGTCACTCCATTTGTTGATGTAATGTTGGTTCTTTTAATAATTTTTATGGTTACAGCACCTCTATTAACTGTTGGTGTACAAGTTGACTTACCTGAAAGCTCAGCTGACTCCCTTCCAGAAGAACAAGAACCTTTGACATTAACTATTAACTCAAAAGGAGAAATTTTTATTCAGGAGTCAAAAGTTGATTATGATAAAATTATAGCTAAAGTTTTAGCTGTTTCAAAAAATAGAACGGATACAAGAATTTATGTAAGAGGAGATAAAACCATAAATTATGGAAGAGTTTTAGAAATAATGGGATTATTATCTGGGTCTGGGTTTACCAAAGTTGCTTTAATATCCGAGCCTTATAAAGAAAGGTAAAAGTTGAATAGAAGTATTTTAATTTCTTCAGCTTTACATTTAGTGTTAATTTTAATAACAGCTATGAGCTTACCTTTTTTAGCAAAAAAACCAATAGACTTACCACCCATAGTTTCTATAGAATTAATACAAATTACTGAAAAAACTAATATTCCTTTCGCCCCTAAAGCAAAGAAAACAATTGAAAAAATAAAAGAAAAAGAAAAGTTGGTATCTGAACAAGCTCCTCCAAAAAAAGTTAAAAAAATAAAGCCTGACGCAATTCCAATGCCAGAAGACAAGGTAAAAAAAGTTGAGAAAAAAAAAGAAGACAAACAAAATCCTGAAAAAATAGATAATGAAGTAAAGCAAGTTTCAGAATTTGAAAAAAAAGAGCTATTTGATCCTAACAATATTGCTGCACTTATAGATAAATCCAAAATTGAAAGTGCAGAAACTTTAAATAAAACTGATAAAGTTACCCAAGATCAAGATAGAAATATTCAAAGTGCTGGATTGACACTTAGCGAAGAGGATGCGCTAAAAGCTCAAATCTTTGGTTGTTGGAGTATTCCTTTAGGATTACCTTATAATGAAAATTTATTGGTAAGAATAAAATTACAACTTAAACCAGATGGAACCATTATTAAATCAGAAATATTGGACCATGCTAGAATGAATAAACCAGGACAAGGATTTTATAAGGTTTTAGCTGAAAGTGCTCTAAGAGCAATAAAACTATGCCAACCTTTGAGAGTTCCGACAACTGGTTACGAGAGATGGAAGGATTTACAATTAAATTTTGATGCAAGAGAGATGTTAGAAGGTTAATATAATACTATGTTAAAAAAAATTATTTTTTTTGTTTTACTGTTCTTACCTATTAATTCGTATGCTTTAATTGAGGTAGATATAACCAGAGGAAACTTAAATCCACTTCCGATAGCAGTTTCACCTTTGTCTATTAGTGAGGATTCTAGAAAAAATTTTAAAAAAATTTTAGAAAAACAAAATATTGGATCAGAAATTTCAATAATTGTTGAAAATAATTTAAAAACATCTGGTCTTTTCAATCCTCTTAATAAAGATGCATTTCTTCAGAAGCCAGATATTGCAAATTTAAAACCCAGATTTGAGGATTGGAATTTAATTAAAGCTCAAGCCTTGATTACTGGCAAAGTAAGTTTTGTAGACGAAAAATTAAGAGTTGAGTTTAGACTTTGGGATGTTTTAGCTGGCAAAGAAATGATGGCTTTGGCTTTTACAACTGTTCCTAATAATTGGCGTAGAGTAGGTCATATAATTTCTGATAAAGTTTATGAGAGATTAACTGGTGAGAAAGGTTATTTTGATACTAGAATAATTTATGTTGCTGAAGAGGGTGCAAAAACTAATAGAGTCAAAAAATTAGCAATTATGGATCAAGACGGATTTAATAATAAATTTTTAACTTTAGGTAATGAGCTAGTTTTAACTCCAAGATTTAATCCTACTAGTCAAATGGTTACTTATTTGTCTTATTTTAGAAATTTACCTAGAGTTTATCTTTTAGATATTGAAACTGGTACTCAAGAAGTAGTTGGTGATTTCCCAGGCATGACTTTTGCGCCTCGATTTTCTCCTGATGGAAAAAAGATTATAATGAGTTTTGCGAAAGATGGAAATTCAGACATTTATACTATGGATTTAGAAAATAGAATTGTTGATAAAATAACTAATCATCCATCTATAGACACTTCACCATCATATTCGCCAGACGGAAAGTATATTTGTTTTAACTCTGATAGAAGTGGTTATCAACAAATATACATTATGGATAGTGATGGGGATAATGTTAAGAGAATTTCATTTGGAAAAGGACTCTACGGTACTCCAGTCTGGTCTCCAAGAGGTGACTTGATTGCTTTTACAAAATTACATAAAGGAAAATTTTATATTGGAGTTATGAGAATTGACGGAAGTGGAGAAAGGTTGTTAACCGAAAACTATTATCAAGAAGCTCCATCATGGTCTCCAAATGGAAGAGTTTTGATTTTTTACAGAGAGACAAAAACAGACGCCAAAGGAGAAGGATTTTCTGCAAAACTATGGTCAATAGACCTAACCGGTTACAATGAAAGACAAGTAAAGACGCCTACAGACGCTTCCGACCCATCTTGGTCATCTTTATTAAGCAATTAATTAAATTAACTTGATTTTTTAGCTTGAAACATCTATTTAATTATGAAAAATTAAGACTAAGTAAATTGATCAAGGAGCAATAATGATATTTAACAAAATTTTAAAAAATGCATTTTTAGTAATTTTAGCATGCTTCGTACTTTCTGCTTGTGCTACAAAAAAAGTATCAACTCAAATTCAAGGCGATGTTTATACTGGAACTGACACAGTTGAGTACTTAGCTTCAGGAGTGCCTGACAGAGTATTTTTTGCAACTAATGAGTCTGTTTTAACAACTGCATCAAGAGAGACGTTAAGAAAACAAGCAGGATGGTTAAGAAAAAATTCTAAAATCACAATTGTTTTGGAGGGCCATGCTGACGAAAGAGGAACAAGAGAATATAACTTGGCACTTGGCGAAAGAAGAGCTAATGCAGCAAAAGATTATTTAATGACGTATGGAATTTCTTCTGACAGAATTTCTGTACTAAGTTATGGTAAAGAGAGACCAGTTGACTCAGGATCTAACCCTTTGGCTTGGTCAAAGAACAGAAGATCTGTAACTGTAAAAGCTAATTAATTTTTAATTATTTAAAGACCCTAAGTAATAAATTACTTAGGGTCTTTTTTTTGCCATCATTATAATTATTACTGGTATTATGAGTTTTAATGACAGACCATTTATATTTAAAATAACAATTATTTTTAGTTTATTTTTTAATTCATTTAGTGTTGCTGATAATCACAATATTTATGAAATTTTAGAACTCATCCAAAAAGATCTTAAAACATTAGAAAAAGCAGTTTATTCAAATTCATTTGAAAGTAACAATAATGGAAATAATTCAGAAAATTTAAATAATTCAAATTCTGAAGATGTACTAACAAGACATTTACTTAAACTTTCTGAAATCGAAAGTCAATTTCAAGTTCTTACAAATAAATTTGAAGAAGTAAATTTCAAGTTAGATAAGTTATCAAATAGATTATCAAAAGTTCAATCAGATAATCAAATTAGATTTCAAGAAATTGAAGATGTATTATCTTCAGGTGAAGAATTAAAAGTGACAAAGAAATTAGAAAAAAAAGATAAAGAAAAATTATTACCGGGAAGTTCACAACCACAAGACTTGGGTTCTATCTCATATAAAGACTCTCAAAGCAATGAGTCCTCTCAAAAAATTCAATCTATTGATACAACTGCAACAATAGTGACCGAAACTTTTCAAGCAGAGGAAAAGATACTCCCAAATGATTCAGCTGAAAAACAATATGAGTTTGCTACAAGTTTTTTAAAAGTTGGAGACTACCAAACGGCAGAGAGAGCATTCAGAGAGTTCGTTTTGTCAAATCCAGATCATAATTTAGCTGGTAATGCACAATATTGGTATGCGGAGACTTTTAGAATTCGACAACTTTATACTGATGCTGCCTCAGCTTATTTGGAGGGATATCAAAAATATCCAAAAGGAGAAAAAGCTCCTATAAATTTATTAAAGCTTGGTATATCAATGGTACAGATTGGTGAAAAAGATCAAGGATGTAAAATGATTAATGGTGTTGAAAAACAATATCCTAAAGCAAACCAATCAGTTATACAAAAAGCTAAATATGAGTCGAAAAAATTTGAATGTATTAAAAAAGAGTCTTAAATTTTCAAAAAAAATCACTGATAAAAAGATATTAAAAATTTTTCAAAATTTCGAACTTTCCTTAGATTTAAAAGAAAAATTTCTAGTTGCTGTTTCTGGAGGTCCAGACAGCATGGCTCTGGCTTATCTCTCAAAAATTTACTCACAAAAAAAAAAATTGAGAGTTAAGTATTTTATTGTTGATCACAAACTTAGAGATAACTCAACAAAGGAAGCAGAAATTGTAAAAAAATTACTTAAAAAACATCAAATTAAACTAGAGATCTTAACCTGGAAAAGTAAAAAACCATCTTCAAATATTCAGTCTTTAGCAAGAAATGCAAGATATGAACTCTTATTCAAAAAGTGCAAGAAATTGGGAATTAAAAATATTTTGCTTGGCCATCATCTGGATGATTTATTGGAGAATTTTATTATAAGGATGACGAGGGGTAGTGGATTAAGAGGCTTAGCGTCTTTTGGTAAAAAAGTTGAAAATAATAAAATAAATATATTTCGTCCTTTAATTAGATTAGAAAAAAAGGATCTAATTTACATTTCTAAGAAGATTTTTAAATCATATATTACAGATCCATCAAATTCTAATGATATCTTTAAAAGAACCAAGATAAGAAATTTACTTATGAATCTTGAAAAAGAGGGATTAAATAAAAAGAAGTTTTTGTCAACAATTTATAATTTAAAAACATCTGATGATACAATCAAATTTTTTGTAAATGATAATTTAAAAAAGAATACTTTTTATTCAGAAATAAAAAAAACAATTACTTTAAATAGTGATTTTTTTGATAAACCATCTGAAATAATCTTCAGATCTTTATCAGAATGTATTAGAATGATCGGCGAAAAATATTACTATGTTAGAGGAAAAAAGCTGGATTATATTATTCATTCTTTGAAAGAGAAAAGTCAATTTAAAGCTACTCTTGGAAGATGTATTCTTAAAAAAGTTAATCAAACAGTTGTTATATCAAGAGAAAATTAGGTTTATTTAGAAAAAAATGCCAATTTGACACTTGTTAAACTTGTAATAATTCTTATTTTATTACTATGAATTTTAAAAATATAGCTATGTGGGCAATAATAGTTTTTTTAACTATTGGTCTTTACAACATGTTTAAAAACCCTCAAGCTAACATTAGATCTGGCGACAAAGTAATTTTTTCAGACTTTTTAGATGCAGTTGATAACGGTGAAGTATTAAAAGTTGAAATACAAGGAAATAATATTAAAGGAGTGTATGCTAATGGAAAAAACTTTTCGACTTATTCTCCCAATGACCCAAATCTTATAGAAAAGTTATCAGAAAAAGGCGTTAGTATTTCAGCTGCACCTATAGATGAAAAGATGCCATCATTACTTGGTGTTCTTCTTTCATGGTTCCCGATGTTATTATTAATTGCAGTATGGATCTTTTTCATGAGACAGATGCAAGGAGGAAAAGGTGGAGCTATGGGCTTCGGAAGATCAAAAGCAAAAATGATGAATGAATTAAAAGGTAGAGTTACATTCAATGATGTTGCGGGAGTTGAAGAAGCAAAAGAAGAGGTAGAGGAAATAGTTGAATTTTTAAAAGATCCAAAAAAATTTAGCAGATTAGGTGGAAAAATTCCTCGGGGTGCTTTACTAGTTGGACCCCCAGGAACTGGAAAAACTTTATTAGCGAGAGCAATTGCAGGCGAAGCTGGAGTTCCATTTTTTACGATTTCTGGTTCTGATTTCGTAGAAATGTTTGTGGGTGTTGGAGCTTCAAGAGTTAGAGATATGTTTGAACAAGGTAAAAAAAATGCTCCATGTATAATTTTTATTGATGAAATTGATGCTGTTGGAAGAAGCAGAGGTGCAGGATTAGGAGGGGGAAATGACGAGAGAGAACAAACATTAAATCAGCTTTTAGTAGAGATGGATGGTTTTGATACTAATGAAGGTGTTATAATTATTGCAGCTACAAACAGGCCTGATGTTTTAGATCCAGCGTTATTAAGACCAGGTAGATTTGATAGACAAGTAGTGGTCGCAAATCCAGATATTATTGGTAGAGAAAAGATATTAAAAGTGCATGTTAAAAAAATTAAGATGGCTCCTGATGTAAATTTAAGAATTATTGCAAGAGGTACACCTGGATTTTCAGGAGCAGATTTGGCGAACTTAGTTAATGAGGCTGCTTTACTTGCAGCAAGAAAAAACAAGAGAATAGTTACATTAAATGAATTCGAAGAAGCAAAAGATAAAGTTATGATGGGATCTGAAAGAAGATCAATGGTGATGACTGAAGAAGAAAAAACTTTAACGGCTTATCACGAAGCTGGTCATGCAATAGTTACGATTAATGAAAGTGCAGCATATCCAATCCATAAAGCAACAATTATTCCAAGAGGACGTGCTTTAGGAATGGTAATGCAATTACCTGAGAGAGATGAGCTTTCTCAAACAAGAGAGCAGCTACATGCTCAACTTGCCATCGCTATGGGTGGAAGAGTAGCTGAAGAAATTATTTTTGGAGAAGATAAGGTTACAACAGGTGCGGCTAGTGATATTGAACAGGCCACAAAAAGAGCTAGAGCAATGGTGATGAGAGCTGGTTTAAGTAAAGAGCTTGGTCCAGTTGCTTATGGAGAAAACGAAGAGGAAGTTTTTTTAGGTAGATCTGTGGCAAGGCAACAGAACATGTCAGAAGAAACTGCAAAAAAAGTTGACTCAGAGATTAGAAAAATAGTTGATAAAGGTTATGAAAGAGCTAGAAAAATTTTAACTGAAAAAATTGAAGATTTACACAAGCTCGCAAAAGCATTACTTACATATGAAACTCTATCAGGTGATGAAATAGAGGATTTGATAAATAAAAATATTTATCCAAAAGATAGACAAGATTTAAAAGTTGATGATGAAGAAAAAGGTTCTGCTTTAAGCTCAATGGGACTAAAACCTAAAATTGTTCATTAAATTGAATGTCAAGATATTACACACGAGCGTGTAATTTCTATTACGGTAAAAATTCTCAGTATTTAATTAAAAAAAAAAAAGCGATTCCATTAAATGGACGCAAAAATATTTCATTTGATAAATTAGAAATCATTTCAAGAAATGGAAAAAAAATATTATATTTTAATGAAATATCTAAATTACCCTTAAATATTAAATCTCAGATTAAAAAAGATTTAAAAAAGATTACTAATAAAAAAAAAAAATTTCTCAAATTTAAATTTTAAAAAAACTCCAAACATTATGGGTGTTTTAAATCTAACACCTGATAGCTTTTCTGATGGCGGTAAATATAACAAAACAAAAGTTGGCTATGATCATGGTATGAGATTAATTAAATTAGGATCACATATTCTTGATATAGGTGGAGAGTCAACTCGACCAGGATCAAGCACAGTAAGTGCGAAAAAAGAATGGGACAGGATAAAGCATGTATTAAAAAAGATTTCAAAAAAAAATAATATATCTTTGGATACAAGAAAATCTGAAATCATGGAAAAAGGTATTAGACATGGAGTAAATCTTATTAATGATGTTTCAGGTTTAAATTTCGATAAAGACACTATAGAAATTTTAAAGAAATATAATATACCTTTTGTATTACAACATTCCATCAAGAACCCAAAAACAATGCAAAATAATCCAAAATATAATAATGTTTTACTAGATATTTATGATTTCTTTGAAAAGAAAATTAAATTTCTTCGTAAAAAGGGAATTAAACATAATAAAATTATTATTGACCCTGGAATTGGCTTTGGAAAAAATTTGAAACATAATTTGTTACTATTAAAAAATATTTCTATTTTTCATTCACTTGGATTTCCTATATTAGTAGGTGTGTCTAGAAAAAGATTTATAAAAGATTTATCAGGTGTTAATGATAGTAAAGATAGAGTTGGAGGCACAATAAGCTCATCAATATTCGCAATGATGAATGGTGTTCAATTAATAAGAGTTCATGATGTAAATGAAGTATTACAAAGCTTGAAAGTTTTTAACGAACTGATTGATAATTAATGTCAAAAAAATATTTTGGTACAGATGGAATTAGAGGAAGAGTTAATCAAGCTAAGATAAATGGTGAAATGTTTTTTAAATTTGGATTAGCAGCCGGAACTTATTTTAAAAATCAAAAAAAAATTAAACAAACAGCAATAATAGCTAAAGATACAAGATTATCAGGATATACTTTGGAGCCCGCTTTAGTTTCAGGATTAACATCAGCTGGAATGCATGTTTTTACACTCGGACCTTTGCCAACAAATGGTCTTGCAATGTTGACCAGAAAAATGAAGGCCAATATGGGTATAATGATTACAGCCTCTCATAATCCTTTTTATGACAATGGTTTAAAATTATTTGGACCAGATGGTTTGAAACTATCAGATAAAATTGAAAAAAAAATTGAAAAATTAATTGATTCTAAGATTGTAAAAAATCTCTCTGAACCAAAAATTCTAGGTAGAGTGAAAAGATTGGAGGATGCAAACGATAGATATATTAAGATTTTAGTAAGTAATTTTCCAAAAAATTTTAGTCTAAAAGGAATTAATATAGCAATAGACTGTGCTAATGGAGCTGGCTATAAATCTGGACCAAAACTTTTAAGAAGTTTAGGGGCTAGAGTAATTGAATTTGGAACATCTCCAAATGGTTTTAATATTAATAAAAATTGTGGTTCAACTTTCCCAAATAAAATAAAGTTTTTAGTTAAAAAATATAAAGCTGATATAGGCATATCTTTAGATGGCGATGCAGATAGAATCATTATATCTGATGAAAAGGGAAATATTGTAGATGGAGATCAAATTATTGCAATGCTAGCACAAAGATGGAAAAGAAAAAAAATTTTACGAGGTGGTGTAATAGGGACTCTAATGTCAAACTATGGACTTCAAAATTTTTTTAAATCTCAAAAAATTAAATTTGTCAGAGCCAATGTTGGTGATAGATATGTTAAAGAACAAATGCAAAAAAATAATTTTAACTTAGGTGGTGAACAATCAGGTCATATCATTCTTGGAAAATTCGCAACAACAGGAGATGGATTATTGGTTGCTTTAGAGGTTTTGTTTTCAATGAGAAAAGGAAAAAAAGCTAGTGAATTATTTAATAAATTTGAATCTACTCCTCAAATTTTAGAAAATATAAAGGTTAAAGACAAATCTATAATTGACTCAAAAAGATGCAGATCAGCAATTAGAAAATCTGAAAAGTTAATTAAAAATCAAGGGAGAATGCTTATCAGAAAGTCTGGAACAGAGCCAAAGATCAGAATAATGGGAGAGTCTTACAATATTATATTGTTAAAAAAATGTATCAATATTGTTAAAAGATCTATTAATTAAATTGAAAATAAAGTCTAAAATTTTAATTATAGCTGGCTCAGACTCTTCAGGGGGGGCAGGTATTCAAGCAGATATTAAAACAGTCACAAGCTTAGGTTCTTATGCATTAACATCTATTACAGCTGTAACTGTTCAGAATACTAAAGGTGTCAAATCAGTCGTTTCTATTCCTTCGAAAGAAATTAAAAACCAAATAATTTATTCAGCAACAGATATTAAACCTGATGCAGTAAAGATTGGCATGTTACATTCTAAGCCAATTATAAAGGAAGTTATAGTAGCATTAAAAAAATTAAAAATTAAAAAAATAATTTTAGACCCAGTGATGGTTTCGAAAGGGGGAACTAAACTGATAGATGAAAAAGCTATACGTTTTTTAAAAAAAAATTTTATAAATAAAGTAAGTTTAATTACACCTAATGTTCCAGAGGCTGAAGTCTTATCAGGTGTAAAAATTAACAATAAAGAAGATATGATTTTTGCTGCAAATAAATTAATTCAATTCGGTGCTAAAAATGTTTTAATTAAAGGAGGTCATCTAAATACCAAAAAAGTTTTTGATGTTTTCTTGAATAGGTCAGATTTTAAAATTTTCGTAAGTCCAAGATATAATACTAAGAATACACATGGTACTGGCTGTACATTATCGAGTGCAATAACAACTTTTTTCTCATGTGGAAAAAGTATTAAGAAAGCTTGTGAGTTAGGAATTAAATATGTAAATTTAGCTATATTAAATAATCCAAAATATGGAAAAGGTCATGGTCCTATAAATCATTTAAACTCAATAGAATTAAATAAAAGATTTAAATAATGAAAAATATTGTTGTAGTAGGTTCACAATGGGGAGATGAGGGAAAAGGTAAAATAGTAGATTGGCTTTCAGAACAAGCTGATGTTGTAATAAGATTTCAAGGAGGTCATAATGCAGGTCATACCCTGGTAATTGATGGAGTTACTTATAAACTTCGATTGCTTCCTTCAGGTATTGTTAGAAAAAATAAAATTTCCATAATCGGAAATGGTGTCGTTGTAGATCCTTGGGCACTAATCGAAGAAATAAAAGAAATAAAATCAAAAGGTGTAGAGGTAGGTGTTGAAAACCTTATTATCTCGGAGTCAGCAAATTTGATCCTTCCTTTTCATAGAGAAATGGATGAAATCAGAGAAGACGCCGCTGGTAAAGAAAAAATAGGAACAACAAGAAGAGGTATCGGACCAGCGTATGAGGACAAAGTTGGAAGAAGATCTATAAGAGTTATGGATTTAAGATCAGAAAAAAATCTTGATCAAAGATTGGAGTCGGTCTTATTGCATCACAACGCTATTAGAAAAGGATTAGGAAAAAAAATTTTTAAAAAAGAGAAATTAAAAAAAGATTTATTAAAGGTGGCACCTGAGATTTTGAAGTTTTCTCAACCAGTATGGCTAAAGATAGATGAATTTAAAAGGATGAAAAAAAAGATTTTATTTGAGGGTGCACAGGGAATTTTACTGGATGTTGACCATGGGACCTATCCATTTGTTACCTCTTCAAATACAGTAGCATCTAGTGCAGCGACTGGAGCAGGGTGTGGACCTAATTCTATCAATTATGTATTAGGAATAACTAAAGCATATACGACTAGGGTAGGCGAAGGACCTTTCCCGACAGAATTAAATGATGAAGTTGGTGAGTTGTTAGGAACAAGAGGTAAAGAATTTGGAACAGTAACAAGTCGTAAAAGGAGATGTGGCTGGTTTGATGGAGTTCTAGTTAGACAAACAATTAAGATTTCTGGAATTGATGGCATCGCATTAACTAAGCTTGATGTTTTGGATGAATTAGATGAAATAAAGATTTGTGTTCAATATGATTTAAATGGAGATAAAATTGATTATTTGCCCGCATCTGTTGAAGATCAATTAAAGATAAAACCAATCTACAAAACTTTTCCAGGTTGGAAACAATCAACGGTTGGAGTTAAGAATATACAAGATCTACCTGATAACGCAAAAAATTACATTTATGCAGTTGAAGATTTTATTGGAACAAAAATATCTAGTATTTCTACAAGTCCTGAGAGAGAGGATACAATTTTGATCGAAAATCCCTTTGAAATTTAATTTACTGGCAGTAAGTTTTTTGATTTAGCTAAAAGCAACATATGTTTTTGAAGTTTATCGAATGCTTTATTTTCAATTTGTCTAACTCTTTCTCTACTAATTTTGTATTTCTTACTTAAATCCTCTAGCGTAGTTGGATCATCATTTAATCTTCTTGAATATAAAATTTCTCTTTCTCTCTCATTTAATACTTTTATAGAGTTTTTTAATAAATCTTTTCTTTGCTCCATTTCTTCTTGTTGAGCAAATTTAAGATCATGATCCATTTCTTTATCTACCAACCAATCTTGCCATTCATCTCCATCTTCACCAACTTGAGCATTTAAAGAAAATTCCTTTCCTGATAATCTTCGATTCATTGAAATGACTTCATCTTTGCTTACATCAAGTTTATTTGCTATTTCGTTTACATGTTCACTTTTCAAGTCTCCTTCAGTTCGAGGTGCAATTTGATTTTTTAATTTTTTAAGATTGAAAAAAAGTTTTTTTTGAGCGGTAGTTGTACCTATTTTTACTAAACTCCAAGATCTTAAAATATACTCTTGTATCGAAGCTTTAATCCACCACATCGCATATGTTGCTAACCTAAAACCTTTTTCTGGTTCAAATTTTTTTACTGCTTGCATTAAAC
>MDSZ01063550.1_pt1 | contig 16702 bp, 15 predicted proteins | sample 811201 | NCBI WGS metagenome assembly MDSZ01 (sample SAMN05326647, study PRJNA326480) | marine metagenome | isolation source: seawater | place: Indian Ocean: North | collected 2010
TCCTTAGAACCTACCTGGAAAAAGTACTTTCTAATGCTACTGATATTCTTGAAAATAATACAGTAAATTCATTCGAAGACTTTGAAAAGTTGATGTTTGGACGAACAAAACAATCTGCCAATCTGTATTACTATATAGACAGAAAGATTGTTGAATGTGGTAACAACCAGCAGTACTCCTCAAGAGATATTTATAAAGGCCTTAAGAGGCTTTTAGAGACCTTTTCTAGAGGTAATGGCGTTGAGGTTAGTGATATGTCGGTTAAATGGTTTGAGTCCCTAGAAACCTGGTATTTGAGTCGTAAAAAAAGTAATGGAGATCATTATAAAATCTCTGGATTTTCTATTTATATAAGGCACCTCCGTATAATAATCAATGAACTGGTAGATGAAGAAATAATATCTCAAAAGGACTATCCATTTGGGAAGAAAAAATACACTATTCCAACAGCAGAAAATAATAAAAGACCACTATCTACTGAGGAGATTACCAAACTATTAAACTACCAATCTAATTGCATTTACAAGCAACATGCTGCAGACTTCTGGAAACTCAGTTATTATTGGATGGGTATCAATTTAAGAGATGTAATTAAGTTGCAGTGGAGTAATGTCCACGATGACAAAATTTTCTATTACAGAAGTAAAACATTTAGACGTAGTAAAGTCAAGAGAAAGAATACAGTATTTTTAGATAAAAGAACGACTGCGATCATTAACAAATACAAAGGAAGAGGATCTTATATTTTTAATGTCTTGGATGATTCTATGACTGAGGAGCAGAAGTATAGATCAGGTAAGAACTTCATTAGGAAAATCAATCAGCACCTTAAAAGGTTAGCCATAGAGCTTAACATCTCAAAAGATATCTCTTCAATCTGGTCAAGACATAGCTTTGCCACTGAGATGAAAAAGAAGAAGGTGAGCCCCTATATAATACAGGAGGCTTTTGGACATAAAGACATCAAAACAACAGAAAACTACATGTCCTCACTTATTGAAGAAGACCTAAGAAATCTTCAAAATCTTCTTTAAAAAACCTGATTTGAGAATATCAGTGTTTATGGGGTCTCCCAAACGAATAGATTTCGAAACCCTTGATTTTACTGGTATTATCAGAAATAAAAACTTTTTATATAGTATCTGAAAAAATAAAAACTGTTAATAACTCGAAAATTTGATGAAAACTTCGTAATATTTTTCAAAAAAATGTTTTTGATTGTTCCTATATCTTTAGGAGATTAGCAGGTATAAAAAAAGTCAGAAATATGAGACAAGCTCAGGGAGATCTGACTCTTTGTAAATTGGTTATACAAACATATAGATTTCCCTCGACATCATCACAATTTCTGGCTTGATAAAAATTACTTAAGTGAAATTGAATCAGTTAAGTGGATTACATGTTGAAGATATAGTAAGCAGTATCCAGTCAGTTTTTAAAGAGCTCTCTGCCATCAAAAAGAGCCTCAGTATTGATGAATCAGGTCCTTTAGGAGTAAAAGAAGCTGCTAGGTACCTAAAGGTGTCCACTCAAAAGATTTATCTAGAAGTGGAGGAGGGAGATATCCCTTTTTATCAGGATGGTCCAGGTAGTAAAATTCATTTCTTTAGAGATGAACTAGACCAATGGATTAAACAGAAGAAAAGAATTTCAAAAAAAGATATTCTAGACGAAGCAGATAACCTAAAATTTGGAAGCCATGGAGGAGAATAAAAATAAAATGACAGACCTCCCCTTCCATATTGAAGGTAGTCTAAGTAAGCTATTTATTGGAGCAGATGTTATTAAAAGAAAGGACCACAATGAGATTAAATTCCTTGTAGATAAACTTATTCCTAGGGGAACATTATGTGCCCTTGTAGGTGAAAGTGATACAGGTAAGAGTTCACTCTTAAGGCAGTTAGCCGTATCAATAGTTTATGGTGATAGTGATTTCTTAGGATTTAAACTAGATGACTCTTGTAGGAATGTGATTTATGTTAGTACTGAGGATGGCGAAATGGCTACCTCCGCTTGGCTAAATAAGTATTTTGGTGAGGAGGTTGCAAATGACAGTAGACTATCTAAACTAAAATACCTCTATGAGACAGACGGTATAATTAAAAACCTTAATGATGTAGTTAAAAGTAATTGTGTTGATCTGATTATAATAGACTCCTACGCTGACTTGTTTAACGGTTCGATGAACAACTCTAATGAGGTTAGATCCTTTCTTAATGCTTATAATCAGATAGCTATCAAGTATGGAGTTACAGTTATCTTCCTTCATCATACTAAGAAAAATACTTCAGGAACAGTTCCTAATAAGAACAGTATTCTTGGATCTCAAGGTTTTGAGGCGAAGATGAGGAGTGTTTTGATGTTAACTCAAGATGAGGTTGAAAAATCTCTAAGGCATTTATGTGTAGTGAAGAATAACTACCTAGCTGACAAGGCTAAGTCAGAAAGCTACATTCTTAAGTTCAATGATCATTTAGCTTTTGAAAATACTGGTAATAGGATAGAGTTAGATAAGATAGTTTATCAAGATTGGATTGAAGATGCTAAGGATATGAGAGAAAAAGGATTGTCTTACAGGATGATCAGTGAGAGACTGAAAGAAGACGGATATAATGTCTCTAAATCTGTGTTACAGAGAAAACTTAGCTAAGGTATTTGTCCCGTGTCCCACCCATAGGGGTTGGGACAGTGGGACATAAATTGCAAAAACTTCACAAAGCCTCCTGTTAACTTTTAGGGGGGTGGGTTTTAGAGAAGTGGTTTTAATTAATGAGCTCAATTATATATATAAGATGTAATCAACAAGCTGTAACCTTATAATCACTAAAAAATTTAATTTTCTCTCCATCAAGCCATTTACTTAATTGATTATCAATCAGTGTTACTGGCATTCTAAGTTTTGAGTTGTGTATCTCTTTCATTATCCCTTCAGCAGAAGTCGTTACAATACTGCAGCTTTTAATTATTTCACCAGTTTTTTTGTCAACCCACTGATCATACAAACCAGCGAATCCAAATAACACTGATTCTGGATATTCTATTAGATATTTCTGTTTTCTTTTTCCTTTTGAATCAAGCCATTTCCATTCGTAGAATCCATCAGAAAATATTACACACCTTTTTGCATTCTTAAAAGAAGGTTTTTCATCAAGAGTTTCCTCTCTTGCATTAAGGGTGTATTTTTTAATATCGTCAGATTTAGCCCATGAAGGGATTAAACCCCATTGAAGGTCTGATAATGAGTTCGGGTTTTCATCAGTAATTGAACTAACTTTTGGATGACTAAATCCATTATATACTCCATTGATGGGCTCTCCTTTAATACCATTCGCCTCAAATTCTTTCTTGGATTTTGATTGTTTAAAATGAAAGCACATAACGACTTTTATATAAAATTAGATGAAATTCCATTTCCTCACAATTGCATACAAAAGCATTTCCTTACAATAACCTATTTAATAGGGGGTTAAGCTGGAAGCTAAGGTTCTTACAATTATGATGAAAAATTGTGACGGCTTTAAAAAAAAACTTTAAAGTGGTGTTGTATTGCTTTTATCTTCAAAATAAAATAGTACCTTTGAATATGTAGGATGTATTACAAATAAATATGTATAATAAAATAGGTGATACCAAGTCTTTAAGTCAACGTATAGAGGAGGAAATAGAAGGTGCTATTCGGATTAAAAAGCTAAAAGCAGGAGAAAAACTACCTACAGAGATTGAATTAAGTAAATCATATGGTGTTAGTCGCAACGCTTTAAGGGAGGCATTGCGAAGCTTAAACTCTAAAGGATTGATTCGAATTGAAAAAGGAAGGGGAATGTTTGTTAATGAATTTTCACTTAATCAAGCTGTTTCAAGTGTAAATTTATTTCTGGAGATGAATACCTCCAAAGATAATTTATTGCAGGTTATCCGCTTAAGGCAAATGTTTGAGCCTGAAATTGCTGCTATGGCAAGTTTAAATAGAACTGACGAGGATTTGAGACTTTTGAAGAAATCTATTGAATCAATGAAGAATTGTCCGGCTGGTGCTCTTAAAAAGGAAGCATTGGAGGATAATAAATTTCATAAATTAATTGCAGAGGCAACACATAATTTCTCAGTTTCAGTTGTGATGAATCCGATCTATTCTCTAATGCCCAGGTTTGTAGATTTTGTTTATGGTAAGACAGGATATAAAAGGGGAAATACACTTAAATTTCATAGTAAGATTTATCGCTTAATCGAAGAACAGAATGATTATGAAGTTAGAAAAGTTATGAAAGAACACCTGTCATTTACAGAATTAAGTTTTCAAGAAATAAAGAGTTAAGAACATGAAAAATTTACCTAATAAATATGTAGGATGAACTATAAGTAATTATGAAAGCACTAATATTGGAAGAATACAATAAATTAGTATTTAAGGATTTTGATGATCCTAAAATAAAACAAAACGAAGTTTTAATAAAAGTTAAGGCCTGTGGAATATGCGGTAGCGATGTACATGGGATGGATGGTAGTACTGGCAGGCGACAACCACCTATTATAATGGGGCATGAGGCTTCTGGAGAAATAGTTGAAACTGGAGGTAATGTTGCAAATTGGTATGTAGGAGATCGAGTGACTTTTGATTCAACCATTTATCCTCTAAATGATTGGTACACTCTAAAAGGTCAATACAATCTTAGTGATAATAGAATGGTTTTGGGTGTTTCTCCCGATGAGTATACACGCCATGGGGCATTTGCTGAATATGTTGTTGTTCCTTCACATATTTTGTACAAAATACCAGATCAGGTTTCATATGAGGAAGCAGCCATGGTTGAGCCCGTCGCAGTGGCAGCACACGCTTTGAATGTGTCAACATTCTCAATGGGAGATAATGTTATGGTAGTAGGAGCAGGAATGATTGGATGTTTTGTAATCAAACTTCTGAAAATTGCAGGTGCTGGTAATATCATTGCAGTTGATACGGACAATACTAAAGCAGGAATGGCAAAGGAGTTTGGGGCAGATCTGTTTATAAACCCTCTAACTGAGGATGTTAATGACATTGTTTTGGTTTCTACCAACGGACGGGGAGTAGATTTGGCTGTTGAGGTTGTTGGTGTTTCAGCTGCAATAAACACCGCAATATCCAATACACGAAAAGGAGGTTCTGTTACTATGGTTGGAAATTTATCTGCTAAAGCAGAATTTCCACTGCAACAAATTGTAACAAAACAGATTCGTGTTCAGGGTAGTTGTGCCATTTGTGGCGAATACGAAGAAGTACTTTCCATGATGCAAAAAGGAATAGTTGATGTTAAGCCATTGATTAGTAAAGTTGCTCCATTGAGTGAAGGAGCTCAATGGTTTCAACGATTGTATCAAAAAGAAGAAGGTTTAAATAAAGTAATTCTTGTACCTTAATACATCACGCATGACAGTAAAATATAAAATCGGAATTATTGGTTGTGGGAAAGTTGCCCATTTGCATGCACAAGCTATTAAGAATTTAGAGCATGCGGAACTAACTGCGGTTTGGAGTCGTTCAATATCTAGTGTTGAAAAATTTGTGAAACAATATAATGTGAAAGCGTACACAGATATTACCAGAATGGTAATTGACTCGTCAATTGATCTGGTTATTGTTTGTACACCACACCCTTTTCATAAAGAGCCAACCATTGAAGCTGCTAAAGCCGGAGCTCATATTCTGGTTGAAAAACCTTTGGCATCATCTCTCGAAGATTGTGATGAGATGATTACTGCCTGCAAGGAGTCCGAAGTTAAATTGGGCGTAATTAGTCAACGGAGATGGTATGCTCCGGTTAGCCGGGTAAAGAAAGCAATTGATGATGGCAAGATTGGGAAACCAGCTTTTGGGACAATCAATATGCTAGGCTGGAGAGGTCAGGGTTATTACGATTCTGATGAATGGCGTGGAACCTGGGAAATGGAAGGCGGTGGTGTTTTGGTAAATCAGGCACCGCACCAGCTTGATATTTTTCAATGGTATATGGGTGATATTGACGAAGTATATGGTGTTCAACGAAACCTGAATCATCCTTATATTGAAGTTGAAGACACTGCACTTGCAATTGTAAAATTCAAATCAGGTGCCATCGGAAATATAATTGTCAGCAATTCGCAAAAGCCCGGAATTTATGGTAAAGTTCAGGTTCACGGAGAAAACGGAGCATCTGTTGGCGTACAAACCGATGGAGGTGCCATGTTTATAGCTGGTATGAGCAGTGTTTTGGAACCACCGGTAAATGATTTGTGGAGTGTTCCAGGAGAAGAAAAACTTCTGGATAAATGGATTGAGGAAGACAGTAGTCTTTTTAATGAAATTGATGCAACCGTTTATTATATGGAACGTCAGATTGAAGATTATATTAATGCAATGAATGAAGATCGTGATCCTTTGGTGACCGGAGAAGAGGGGCGTAAAACAGTTGAATTATTTACTGCTATTTATCGATCTTCAAGAGATAATATGCCAATAAAGTTTCCCTTAAAACCAGAGCATGGAAGTGACGATTTTGATGGACGCATAAATAGCAATTCATAATTATATAGGTATGAGAATAAATATATTTAAACGATTGTGGCTTCTTTTGCTTTCTGTCGGACCTGGAATATTCTGTATTGGATATACAATTGGTACAGGCAGTGTTACGTCCATGATTAAATCTGGGAGTCAGTACGGACTACAATTATTATGGGTACTTTTCTTAAGTGCATTTTTTGCCTGGATATTAATGGAATCGTACGGACGTTTTGCTGCAGTTACAGGCAACACAGCAATTAACAGTTTCAGGAATAAATTAAAATGGGGTAAACTGTGGGCTATCCTTACCATTGTCGGAGTAGTTATGGGGCAGTGGAGTGCTTTATCCGGATTACTCGGATTAACAAGTAACGCCATTTACGAAGTTGCCAGGTTGTTCTTCCCCGGTTTAAACGAAAGCAATTATTGGGCCGTTTTGGGAATTGCTATTGCTTTAATTATTATAATGTTTTCCTTTTTATTGGTCGGTAAATATTCCTTTTTTGAAAAAGTACTGGTAATCTTTGTTACACTGATGGGACTTTCCTTTATTCTGTCTATGTTTATGGTACTTCCCTCAGCTGCTGAAATCGCAAGAGGTTTTATTCCCAGCATTCCTCCCGGCGGAAATTTGATGGTTGCCGCCTTTGTTGGAACAACCATGGCCGCTCCAACATTTATTATTCGTCCGCTTATTGTAAAGGAAAAAGGATGGGATAAAACACGTTTGAAAGAACAAAAACGCGATGCATTAACTTCAGCAATACTACTATTTGTAATAAGTGCAACAATTATGATTGCTGCTACCGGAGCACTTTTTCATGAAGGCAAAGTTGTGACAAAAGTACTGGACATGGTTTATGCACTTGAACCTGTTGCTGGAAAATTTACTGTGGCTATATTTATGTTTGGTGCAATGAGTGCCGGGCTTTCCTCAATTTTCCCGATATTAATGGTTCTTCCATTATTGATAGGCGATTATAAACAAGGGAAAATGGATGTTAAATCTCCAACTTTTAAGATACTTGCGGCAACAGCTTGTTTGGTCGGACTTATTGTCCCTATTTTTGGAGTTAATCCAATTATGGCTCAAATTGCCACACAGGTTGCCAGCGTCTTTATTTTACCAGTGGTTATTACAGGTATCATTATTTTAATTAATCGCCAATCGTTAATGGGTAAACATAAAGCCAGCCTGTTTTTAAATGTTGCACTTTTTGCTGCACTGGCTTTCTCTCTGGTAATTTCTTACACCGGTATTCTGGGTTTAAATGAATATTTCACAAACTTATAAGCGTTATATAAAATGAAAACTAAAATGTCAAACTATTTTTCGATAATCATGTTATCAATTTTTCTGATTGCGCCTTCGGTTCAGGCACAAAACAAAACAACTGTACCAACAATAAAAGTGTCACTTCAAAAACGAATTCCTTCTGATTTGGATGAAGGAGCTAGTATGATTGTGAACGACATTCAGGAATGGAATGGTAAAGAGACAGCAATTATTATTTGTGACATGTGGGATAAACATTGGTGCAAAGGGGCCACAAGCAGAGTTGGAGAAATGGCACCAGTTATGAATAATGTTATTTCTATTGCAAGGAAAAAAGGCGTACAGATTGTACATGCCCCAAGCGACTGCCTGGAATATTACAAAAATTACCCGGGAAGAAAACTTGCAAAAAAATATAAGGTTAGAAGTGTAAAACAAAAGCTGGGTGAAGGTAAACTTGAGTGCGAAATGGATCAGGATTGGCCATTCGAAATTTCACATGGCGGATGCGATGACAACCCCAAATGTGAGCCGGCTAACACAAGGGTGTGGACAAAGCAAATAGATGCAATAGAAATAAAAGAAGGAGATTTAATTACAGATTCGGGAATTGAAGCCGGGAGCTTTTTTATTAAAAAAGGAATAAAAAATGTAATACTTGTTGGGGTGCATACCAATATGTGTGTTATTGCCCGTTCGTTTGGCTTACGAAATATGGTACGCCTGGGAATGAACGTTGTACTTATGCGTGACATGACAGATACGATGTACGATTCTACTTCGAAACCATTTGTTTCGCATTTTACAGGAAATAGCCTGATGCACGAATACATAGAAAGAAATGTGTGTCCAACAATGGTATCGAGCGATTTAACAGGACAAAAGCAATTCCGCTTTAAAAACGACAAACGCCCAGAAAAAATTGAAAATTAATAAAGATGCTTAATGGAATTCCGAAAATAATATCGCCTGATTTGTTGCTAATACTAGCCCGTATGGGACATGGAGATGAAATTGTATTGGCTGATGCCAACTTCCCGGGTGAAAGGCTGAATAAGAATTTAATTCGATGTGATGGAAGCGAAATCCCTGAATTAATGGAGGCAATTCTTCAATTGTTCCCTCTCGACAAATCAGTGAATTCTCCCTGGTTTATGATGGAACCAACAGATTTGACAAATTATGACGATAATCTGGAAAAAAATTATGCTGGAGTTTTACGTCAATTTTTTCCCGATTTTATATTTTTCGATCATCAATCCCTTGAGGGGGTAGCAGATGAAATCGCCTGGGATAAAGTGGCGTTAATCAGTCTTAATTTTAAAAAATATTCTCGTTGGGATGGAAGGCAACCACTAACTGAGGAGGAGTGTAAAAAAATTAAGTCAATCATCGACAAAGCCCATTCCCTGGGCAAACCTTTTCGTTTTTGGGGAATACCCGACACACCGATGTCTTGGGAAACCTTCTATGCTATGGGATTGGATTTTATCAACACAGACGATCCCGTGGGATTGTCTATTTTCATGGACAAAATATCCAAAAGGTAAAGTGTGAAAAAGCAAAAGACGATTGTTTTGATGGGGGTTAGTGGATCGGGTAAAACTACCGTAGGTAAACTACTTGCAGAAAACTTAAATTATTCTTTTTTTGATGCTGATGATTTTCATCCCATAACCAATAAGGACAAAATGAGTGAGGGAACGCCACTCAGTGATGAAGACCGTTTCCCTTGGATTGCTACTTTGAATGCATTATTGCTTAAAAACCGAGGGGAAGGTCTTGTTTTAGCTTGCTCAGCATTAAAAGAACTTTACAGAAAAAAGCTTACCAAAGGAATCGCCACAAATTGGATTTATTTAAAAGGAAATTACGAGCTTATTGACCAGCGTCTTTCCCAACGTTCGAATCATTTTATGCCTCAGGGGCTGCTCAGGTCCCAATTCCAAGACCTGGAAGTTCCGGATTACGCCCAAATAGTCGATGTTGCGCAGCCTTTAGATTCAATTGTCGAAAAAATAATTAAAGGCTTATGAAAACAGCAATAGGAATCATTGGACTCGGCGTTATGGGAACTTCGATCTCCAGAAATTTAGCGAGAAATGGTTTTTCATTGTCCTTGTATAACCGCTTTGTAATGGGTGTAGAGGAGGATGTTGCCCAAAAAAAAATCAACCAATATGAAGAATTAGAAAGTGCTTTACCTTTTGAGGATCTTAAACTTTTTGCAGATTCTTTGACTTCCCCAAAAAAAATATTACTCAACCTAACAGCAGGCGCTGCGGTGGATCATATTATCGATCAGTTGCTCCCCTTTTTAACTCCTGGAGATTTGATAATTGACGGGGGCAACTCTCATTTTACTGATACAGAGAACAGGTTGAATAGGCTACAGTCAAAGCAGATTTTCTTTATGGGCTTGGGAATTTCGGGAGGGGAAGCTGGCGCACTCCACGGTCCTTCACTGATGGCCGGGGGTTCGGAAGATGCTTATGCATTGTCAGAAAATTTTTTGAAGGAGATGGCTGCCACTACCGCTGAGGGAGAAAAAGCTTGTGATTATGTTGGTAGTGGAGGAGCAGGGCACTTTGTGAAAATGGTTCACAATGCTATTGAGTATGCTGAAATGCAAATTATCGCTGAACTTTTTGAGGGAATGCACAAGGGAATGCGGATGGGCTATGCAGAAATTGCAGCGGTTTTTGAGCAATGGAATAAAAACGAGTTTGATGCATATCTTTTGGATATTACCATTAAAATTTTAAAAACCAAAGATGAAAAGGGATATGTCTTGGATAGGATTCTTGATAAAGCGTCTTATAACCAAACGGGATCATGGACGCTGATTGCGGGAATCAAAGATTTTCACAGTTGCAGTATGGTAGCGGCAGCATTGTTTTCTCGATTCAACTCCAATCGTTCAAAAGCATTCAAAGGCCTATCGATAACCCAGCAGGAAGATGTGCCTTTAAAATTAGAAGTAGATCAACTCAGGGCAGTTTTCCGATTTACGAGAACAGTCAACCATTATCAACATTTTCGTTTGGTGGAGGAGATGTCCGAAAAGGCTGGTTGGAATATTGATTTGCAAAAACTTTGTTCGCTTTGGTCTGCTGGATGCATCATTAAATCCAAGCTATTGGTTCATCTATCTCCATTTTTAGAGAATCGTTTAGGTCCTTTTTTTGATCCCCAATATTTGAATCAATTGAATTCTGATCGGTCGTCTGTTGCAACCCTAATTACGGAAACAGCAAACACTGAGATTCCGCTGCCGTGTATTTCAGCAGCCCATACGTATTACAAACAAATGACCCAGAGGAAATCCTCAGCCAACATAATCCAAGCCCAAAGGGACTTTTTTGGTGCGCATGGTTTTCAAATCATCGGAGGAAATCCAGGAGATCTTCATCATTACCCATGGGAACGCTGATGGATTTTAGTTCAATTATAGCGCTCATCGGAGGAATCGCCATTCTGTTGGTCCTGATTCTCAGATTTAAGCTTCCCGCTTTTATCGCCCTATTAATCTCCACCCTTTCGATTGGTCTTTTTTTGGGAATGGATGCGACGCAGATTTTTAAAACGGTGGAAAAGGGAATGGGAGGAACCCTTGGTTATGTGGCTACTGTAGTGGGTTTGGGTGCCATGTTTGGAGCCCTATTGGAGGTGACAGGTTCGGCACAGTCCATCGCTCAATATTTATTGGGACGTTTTGGGTTAGAGCGTGCGTCCTGGACCATGTTACTCAGCGGGTTTTTTATAGCTATTCCTGTATTTTTTGATGTTGCATTTGTATTGCTAATTCCTATTGTTTATTATTTGCAAAAGCAAACCCAAAAGTCTTTACTGTTCTATGCATTGCCACTACTGGCGGGGTTGGCGGTAACTCATGCATTTATCCCCCCCACACCGGGTCCAGTTGCGGTTGCCAAAATTTTGGGAGCAGATTTGGGGAGTATAATTGTAATGGGTATCATAGTAGGTATCCCCTCTGCTATTGTCTCTGGAATATTCTATGGAAAATTTATAACGGGTAAAATATTTTTAAAAACACCGGATTATTTTACTGAGGGTGATGCCCACAAAAAACTGCCGGGAGTGGGAGGTGTTTTGACCATCGTGTTACTCCCCATTTTTTTGATCGTTCTCAAAGCTTTTTTTGACACCGGTTTTATGAGCCTTTCCTCAGGGTGGAGAAGTATTATAAATTTTACGGGTCATCCTTTTGCAGCGTTGATCATTGCCAACCTGCTGGCCTGGTATTTTTTGGGCATTCGTGGAAATTATCATAAAAACAATCTCTTTAAGGTGGCCAGTAAATCTATGGAGCCAGCGGGAACCATCATATTGCTAACAGGAGCGTGGGGTGTACTCAAACAATTACTTATAGATTCTGAGTTGGGATTGGATTTAGCTCTTGACATCAAAAACGCAGAAAAGTTGGAAAGATTTGATTTTTATAAAAGGGCCTCAGAAGCTTATGCAGTTGTGATGAGTGGTACAGCAAAGCGGTTTGGAAATATCATTTTAAAGAAAGGAACAATTTTTATATAAATAAGAATATGCAAAAACGTAATTGTAAAATAGCAAATTTGGAACTATCAGTTTTAGGTGCTGGATGTTGGGCTTTTGGTGGAGGTGACTATTGGGGTGACCAAAACCAAAAAGACGTCGAGAAAGTAGTTCATGCTTCGGTTGATATGGGAATAAATTATTTTGATACGGCAGAAGCTTATAATGAAGGTCGCAGTGAATCGTCGCTTGGAGAAGCTATAAAGGGAATCCCCAGGGAAAAACTAGTAATAGGAACAAAAGTCAGTACCTCTAATTGTTATAAAGATTCCTTAATCAGGCATTGTGAAGAATCTTTAAAAAGATTACAAACCGATTATGTGGATATATACATGATTCATTGGCCAATTCATCCGCACTCCATCATGCATTTTTCCAATGATCAAAAAGTAGTTGAAAATCCTCCTACAATCAATGAGGCCATAGAAGCATTGAGGATTCTAAAGCAACAAGGAAAAATAAGGCAATTTGGGGTAAGTAATTTTAGCAGAAACCGAATGGATGATCTGCCTCTGAACGAAATAGCTGTCAACGAGCTTCCCTACAATTTGTTATGCCGGGGAATTGAATATGATACATTGCCCTACTGTGCAGAAAAAGGGATTGGCGTAATTGGTTATATGGCTTTGTTACAGGGGATTTTGGCTGATATTTTTAAAACTTTAGATGAGGTTCCTGTTTGGCAAAGGCGTACACGTCATTTTAATTTCAGTAGCACAAAAGAGTGTAGGCATGGAGAAGAAGGAGTTGAAGAAGAAACCAATAAGGCAATAAAGAGTATACGGATTTTATGCAAAGAAACAGATTTTACAATGCCGGAGTTAGCTATAAAATGGATTTTGGCAAACCCTGCTTTAACATGTACTTTGGTTGGTTCCCGAAATATTCAGGAGTTGGAATCAAATGTTAAAGCCATACAAGAACCTCTTCATAAGGATATTAAATCAGAATTGGATCGCATTACTTTTTCAGTAATGGATAAATTAGGGAATCACTTTGATTATTACGAAAGTGCAGTAAACGACAGAACAAAATAATTAGCTAGTAAATTCATTTTAATATGAAACAGGACATCGTATTTAGATAAGTGAAAGGTTTATGCTGATAAACAAAATACTATAATAATTAAAATATGAAGAAGATTAAATACACATCCATCCTCTCTATTGCTCTGATAGTTACGGGCTTACATGCTAGTGGGCAAAATAAAAAAGAAGAAAAGGTGGCAGATATTGAAAAAAAGGCCAATATGGAGTATAATATGAATCATCTCGAGATTGATGACGATTATCAACATGCATCAGATGAAGCCTATGAAAATTGGATGGATAGGCGCTTTGGAATGCGTATTCACTGGGGAGTTTATTCACAACTGGGACTCGATGCCACATGGCCTACCTTGCATGCATCCGATGAATTTAAAGATATATATTCTACTCTTTGGCAGGTTTTTAATCCCGTGGAATTCGATGCCGAAGAATGGGCTCAACTGGCTGAAGATGCCGGTATGAAATATTTTGTTTTTACCGCAAAACATCACGATGGATTTTCGATGTTTGATACAAAAACAACTGTAAATGTTAAAATGCGAAAGCCAATCGGGAAAGTAAAAAGTATTGGGAATGTGATTGACACAACCATGCATTACAGTATGATGGAAACCCACTTTAAACACGATATTGTAAAGGAATTAACAGATGCCTTTAGAGCGAAAGATATGGGGATTGGCTTGTATTATTCCAATACCGACTGGAACGACATTAACCAGCGTTTTGAAGAAAAACACATGCAGTATGATCCTGATTATACACCAAAATCGGATCCGGAAGGTTACCGAAAAGCAGTTGAACGTCAAACACAACAGTTAACTGAATTATGTACCAATTATGGGAAAATAGACCAGTTTGGATTTGATCACGGATTACCAGAGTCACTTTGGTCTGAGACCGTTAAATTGATAAAAATGGTGCGGAAGCTACAACCCAATGCACTGTTCCGTCAGCGAGGATTAGGTAATTACGGGGACTACCAAACGCCGGAACATTGGCTTCCGGAAGGGCCTGATGATCCTAGACTTGAAAAACCCTGGCAGGCAATAGAACACTATGGTACCCGATGGGCATGGCAACCAAATGATACCTATTACGGAAAGGAATGGATATTGGAGTCTCTCATTGATTGTGCTTCAAAGGGAGGAAATTTTATGGCTGGTATATCACCCATGCCTAATGGAAAATTTGACAAACGTACTCAGGATGATCTGCGCTGGGTTGGTAAATGGTTAAAAGTAAACGGAGAAGCAATTTACGGTACACGGGGGATGTTTGTTGAAGATGATAATTTCAAATTTACCCGGTCGAAAGATTCACAAACTATTTATGCCATACATAAAGGATGGAAGACTGGTAAAATAAATATTTCCAATATTTCGGATGTAAAAGAAATAAGCATTTTAGGCACGAATTACACTCCTGAATGGAAGCAGGTTGGAGATAAAATAGAGCTCTCAATTTCAGATAATATTGACGCTCCTTCGGAATATGCCTTTGTATTAAAAATTATTAAGTAATAATGATGAAGAACTCAACCATTATATTATTAAGCTTTTTTGTCCAGAGTATTCTTCTATTTTCTTCCTGCATAAAAGAGAATACAAAAGATTTTATTGAAGTGAGGGAGTTGGATAATTCAGGACAATATAAATTACTAGATGTTCCTTTCCATCCTGAAAAAACAGCCATTGTAGTAGTAGATATGTGGGGAGCAGGTGGTTTAGGATATTTCAATCCAGACAGTTCCTTTGTAGGAACAACAGAGGGTTATATTTATTCCGGTAATATTTCAAAAAATATCAATGTCCTGCTGGCTTCAGCAAGGGCATTAGACATGACTGTTATTCATACTCCTTCAGATCAAACCAGTTTTTATGAAAGTCATTCGGTCAGAAAAAACGTTAAAGCTTTGGCTAAGCAAGCTTATCCGTGGACAGAGAAATTGCAATGGAATGATGAACAGAAGAAGATTCCTTATGGTAAATGGCATGGGTATGAATATGAATATATGTATCCGGGAATGGATTGGCATAATAACCGACCGGGGACTGAAGTCTTCGGACAGAACCCACATATCGTTTTGCACAAGAACGATTTTATGACGGATGATCCGGACGAAATGTGGGATATTATTAAGTCAAAAGATATCAATACCTTAATTTATGTAGGAGGATCTACCAACATGTGTCTTGCCGGAAGACCATTTGGTCTGTTAAATATGAAACAATATGGGATGAATGTTTTTCTCGATAGAAATTACAACCATGTTATGCACCGTATTCCACACGGTTGGAATGGCGATATTGATAATCCAAAATATGGCTCTGAATATACCAACAGGCAAAACTCCAAAAAAGTAATTCGTTATTTTGAGGAAAATATTTGTTGTACACTGGATGGAGAAGATGTTATCAGGCTTGCTAAAAAGAAGAACCTTACGGTAAATGTATTACAACCTGCAATTGAACAATCATTTTCAGATATTAATAATCTTACAATAAACTTTCAGCCTCAGCATATTGAAATCCCGAAAGAGGTAGTGGTTGATTGTGGGTGGCCATTCACTAAGCAGGTTGCCGAATTGGTATATGGTTGGCAAAAACTGAAAATTAAGGATACGTATAGAACAGAATTTGATCCTTTGAAAGGGGCAGGAATCAGAACATCAAGAAACGACCACTGGTCTATTCTATCACCTAAAGGAAAATATAAAGTTAGTTTATCAGGAAGTAAAAAGGGAAAAGTACTAATTCAGGATAATATTGTTGAAATTGGAGACTCGAAAGAAAATTGGGAAATTCAGAGGGATGTTTCTAATGATAATGGTACTATAGAAATGAAATTCCTTTCAGATGATTTATTGCTAGAATACGTTAAAATTGTGCGTGTTTCTGATTTATGAGGCAAAAAAAGATGATATTTGGGAAACAATCTTAGATGCGAAATATTTTCATGCGCAAGTTTCATAGAAATATGGTTGAGCATTTTAAGGATATTATTTTGCATTACTACAAGGACAAAAACCAACTAGGACTATCAGCTAAAAAATTAATTGAGGCAAAAGAGATAGATATTCTTAAACTATTTAATATCCAACAGAGATACGAAAAGTTAAGTATCGGTTCGGAGATAACGTTCGTTGATAATGTTCCAACTATAATTGTAAAGAAAGAGAACTTTCAGACCTGGAGTACATCAGAGCGACAAAATCAAAGAATAGTATTGGGCAACCAAATGATTAAATCCATTAAGGATTTGACCACTAGTTTAAATATTAAA
>MDSZ01182089.1_pt1 | contig 16700 bp, 8 predicted proteins | sample 811201 | NCBI WGS metagenome assembly MDSZ01 (sample SAMN05326647, study PRJNA326480) | marine metagenome | isolation source: seawater | place: Indian Ocean: North | collected 2010
ACATAGCTACCATTTGGAACGAGTAGTGCAGAATTAGATGGAGCTAACGTTGTTAAATCGATATCTAAATCAGCTGGACTAGTAGATCCAGCTGTAGTAAAAGGATTATACATGAATTGAACATTACTACTACTAGTTAAACTTTTTGTACTTGAATGTAATTTTCTACATGTTGAACTGTTTGTACCGTTTATTATGTCTTGTGGAATAGGATAATTATCAGTATTTAGAATTGTATTGAACGACCATGATTTGGTTGATGTTACCCCAATCCATGTTTCAAAAGTGACCGTTTGTGCGACACTAGAATTATTATTTATTCGTGCGTAGTTATTAAATGTTCTCACTAACACTCTCTCTATTGATGTATCTCTATGAATAGTTTCATTAAAGCCTTTAATAAAATAACCGTGTGTGGTGCTTGCAATATCCCACATTTGTTGGTTCATTGCTGAATAATGATGTAAAAATGTTCTATTCCATTTAAATGTTCTAGAACTTGCTCTGGTTGGGTCATTATTTTGTCTAAGACCTAGAGCAATATAACCACGAATATTCCAAGCTAACTCATATGTTTCTTCGTACTTCAAATACTTAACATTATTACTAGAAGTTATAGCTGTATTTTGAAACTTTACCCCAATTTTTGCTTGAGAATTAGACCAAGCTACAGAGCCAAGATCTGAACTGCCACCCAATATATTTATAGCATTACTACTATTAAATAATCTCATTGGGCTATCAATATTAACTTGTCTAAACGCAGATAACCATCCTGTAGTAGGAAATGAACCAATATTTAATGATACATCACTTCCATGAAAGTCAACGTTTTTAGTATACATAGTATCTACGTTAGAAATATCATGACTATTCATGTCTAATCCATTACTATTCAAAGACATTGACTGGTAGTTACTTGATGGTCCAAATCTAAATGTAACATTACCATTTCCAGAGGTGTTAGAACAATCAATAAAAACTCCATCATTGCTATGAAATACTATACCAGCATTATTATTTTTAGAAGTTTGGTTATCAAAAATAATTGTTCCTTCAGAATCATAAATCATGTCATTGGGATTTTGATTAAAATTATTATTTGTTAAAACAGTATTTCCATTTGAATCTATTGTTAATGCTAAGAATGAATTACTTAGAGACGATGATTCTACTTGTATTCTACCATCAACAGAACCTAATGTTCCTCCAAAGCTAGTAGTCGGATCTTTCTGACAAAACATGTTTTCTCCAAATACTTGTAATCGTGCTTTTTGCATTAAAGTAGGTATTGCAGTAATTTTACCAACTTCTCTCTTCTTATCAAAACTAGGGCCATAATCTAATGGGATTTCAACATATAGAATATTAAATTGTGAATAAAAAAATCCTAAGTTATTACCAGTATATATTGTTGGATTGCTATCATTAGAAAGACTACCAGATGAAAGTATCCAACCAGGATTATTAACACTATTACTTAAAGTCAGTCTATATATATTTGCTGATCCAACTAATGCTGCCTGACCCACTTTTACTTGTAATATTGCTCCATCAAATTGACCAGCCACAACGAGGCGGGCTTCATCCCAGACGTGCTGAGCATTCGGTGTTAATTGTCCTGTTTTAATTGCTTCCAATACATTACCTTCTTCTAGCATTACACCTGCAGTAAAACGTATATGTTGATTATGACCAGAATGATTATCAAACAATGTTATTTCTCCAAATGCCCTATTTGATATATTTTGGCCACTAGTTTGAATCTCTCCTATGCGTGCAATGCTGATCCAATCACCTTGTGAAACACTTGTGTTAAGTGTAAACGAACTGGTATTATTAATTATTTGATTTGGACTTTGACCAATAATGTGATTATCTGTAATTATCTCATTTGTTATCAATCCATTATTTGCATTTAACACTCCATTAACCTCAGTATCTCCGTCTATTCTAACTACATTTTTAAATAATGCAGGATTTCTAGTAAGTTGATTTACATTTTGGGACACAGGGTTCCAGTTTAACTCATCTAACAAATATACCTGAGTAAGAGGTACATTACCTAAACTTGCCCCGGAGCTATCAAATCTCTCAAATTGCGATACAGGATTATTATCTTTGGTTACAATCGGCAAACCAATATTTGAGGTCCCAGAAACATCATTGTATATTCTCCAACCTGGATAATCATAATTATCCCATAAACGTACTGTAAATGCTCCTCCATTTCCATCATTAGGCGGATTTTTAAATCTAATTTGTAAAAGTGCACCGTCATAAACATTATTGGTGGTTACTATACGAAGAGCATCAAATGAGCCTTGCGTAGTAGAATACCAATCATTTTGAAATACATTAATTCCATTACCTCTTCCATATTTACTTGATGCTTGGAAGGTTATCGTATCATGGGCACTTGATCTAGGATAATTAATTTTAAATACACCATCTGCACGTGCGTCTGCGGTTCGTGTAGCAACATTTTCAGCACAATATGCAATTGTTACCCAATCTTGATTAGTAATTAAATTAGTAGAGGGATCTAATTCAAAACTAACTACTTGCTCAGTTTTTGGATACCCAGCTGGAAATTGTGGATTATTAGTATTTGAACCTTCGATGCCATCCCACTTAGGGATAATAAGTGTCTCTTCAGGTAAAGAGGCTTTATGGGTTACATCAAGATTTTTAACAATCAAGGTATCACTAATATCTACATTATTAAATGAAGCATCACCTCCGTTAACCACGCCGCCAATACCAGCACCTTTTGGTCCAACATATTGAATAAAAGAAATATGTGGTGGATTACTAATGTTAGGAATATAGTTGTCAATGTTAGCATCCTCACCATATAATTGAAGAAATCCCGATTTATAATCCATTCTCCACCAAATAGCATCTACATCAGGAGAATAATAAGGATTTGGATTTTGTAAATTATGATCTACAATACTAGGAAGATATGAATTATAAACTGGATCATAATTGTAGGCTATTGAATCAGATAATAAACTTTTTCCTGGGTTATTAGGATCCGGGACATACCATGTTCTTTTGGGTGCTGTTCCAAATATTTGTGTAGATGCCTTAGTTAAAGGAACTCTATATCGATAAACTAGATCTGGTGTTAATTGAACAGTTGTATTAACAGGCTGATTTGCTAATGATAAACTAATATCAAGGGCCTGTGAACCATAATATGTTGTTGTACCAATAGTATAATTGATATTAGAGAGATCAGTAGGGATATTATTACTGAAGATCTCATCATTTTGAACGTAATTCTGAAATGGAAATGCGTTCTGTGGATTAGTAAAAGGTTCAAATCTTACAACATCAACTGTATTATTGGCTTCTTTAAAAAGAAGATTTACTTTTGATTCTGTACTAGATCCATCCATTGTATTATATATATGCTACATAATAGAATGTGAATGTCTAACTAATTTGCTACCCATTCAATTTCGACACTGCCTATATCTAAAATGCTATTTATTGTAAGACCAATTGATATTTCTACCTGTGTTAAATTAAATGGTGTTTGTGTTGTACTCCCTAATGAAGGAACTGTATTGCTTACTTTAAAACCAGAAATACTAGATGAATAACACCCATTTCCAGGACCTGAAACTTTTTGACCTGAAAAGGTTGCAAATATAGGTGTCGATGTTGGCGGGATTTCAACATGATATACCCAATAACCATTACTTAGGTTAGTAGAGTTACTTGATTGAATACGATTTATCGGTAAACCATTACTATCATTTACTGTTAAACGATACCCTTGTGTATTAGTGTTTGGAGAACCATTAAGTCTATCTACGGGAGGCATCCAAGTCCTAAATGTTATATATTTTGCTTTATCTGTAACCACTAGCGGCGGTCCTGATGCAGCAGGACTGTTTACATCATCCCACCATCCATCAAAAGGTTGTTGAAAAGTTTCGTTAATTGCTACACCACTAGTTTTATCTGTACTATAATCTTCTAATGCTAGACGAGTGACTCCATTAATAGTAACACTAGGATTATAATAATTACCACTGAAATCAACATATGGGTTATTTTTATTACCCGCGGTTATACCTGCTCCTCTGAATGCGTCATTAGCCCATAAAAGTTGATTATTTGGCATTTTATTTGGCCAATGTTGAAGAGCAGCTCCTGCACTCGTTACAGTAGAGCCTGTTAAGTTTCCTTGTGCTTCTAAAAACTCAAAACGTGTTGTGAAATCTGGAGTTGGACTACCAGATGTATAAGAGAAAAATCCACTAGGTATTGATAAGGGCAATGATCCATTTGGATTTTGATCCCATGTATAATCCCAAAATAAATGCTTTGATGTTCCGCCAAACTGAATTGGATAATTACCGGATATTTCTTGTGGAGTTCTTGCAACATTATTATCACCCGAAATATAAACCGCAAACTGAGGTGTGGTCGTAGACGATACATTTCGAGAATAACGCTTACTATCATTTTCACTTGATATATCCCAAATACGTGATGGTTCTATAATAATGGAAGGAGTAACAGTTTTTGTATTACCAGTAAAATTATTCCATGATACATCTGCAGGTTCCATTGTATTTGTTCCATTTTCTAATACAAGTGAATTATTGTAAATAGATCTTGTTGTAGCTAATACTAAAGACCTCCTCCAATAATCATCAATATTTGTTATATCGTAGGTATGTGTTGACAATGTACTATTAGTTAATATAGGTAAGGCTTGACCAAAAAATGCAAAGTTTAATGTCATGGGTGTACTTAAACTAGTAGGTAAATTATAATTAATATCTTGTAGCGGAGTTCTACCTATTGAAAATGGACCGGTTAATTTATTTAATTTATCATTACCACAAATGTCCTGAATAGCAACTTCATATGGTTTATATAAATTATTGCAAATATCAGGTACATTATTAAGACATATATCTACTATTTCTGACTTATTGATTTTAATATCAGTATAGTATCCTTTTGTAGGAAATACGGCTGCGTCAAATGATTCAGCTGACAATGTAAAATTAGTACCAATATAGTCGATCCCAGAAACATCTAAAAATCCAACCATAGATGGTGTAGTTTCTGAAGGAATAACAGGTGCTGGCGTATGGTCTTGTATAGACATTTCATATTTTGTTAAATTAATCGCAACACTTTCTGTACCAACACTACCTCCGTTTCGATCTGAGTTATTACACCATGGACCGAATTGTTGTGTATTACCTGGATTAGTATTAATTTCAAAATCTACAACATCATTATTAGTAATAAAATATACATCATTAATTGGTGAATCTGGTGAAGATACAGAATGCACAGAAGCATTGAATTGTGGATATGCAATAGTCTTAACAGCTGTATTCGTAGTTTCATCTATTAATAAAGGTTCATTTGGATTCAATTCTAATCTATTGGTAGCTACTTGTGGAGCAAGATCACCTCTAGATGGAACACCTGTATTGCATGATGAATCAGGACCAGTGTATGGTGCAATCTGATTTGAAAAGTCTACGGTGTTATTTTGCATGTAGACATTTGAAAGTGTATATTTTGTTTCAGGATACCACTGCCAATTAGCACTAGCTGAAGATAAATCTATCTGTGGTGATGAAAATATATCTGTAATATCAAGTGTGCCATTTTTACCGTATGGACCCAGGATTTCAGCTGATGAATCTTGTATTTGAGAACGGATATTCGGCATTTGCAATGCTATGTTAGATGGGTCTGGAACTCCATCAATATTTCCACCAAATCTAGTTTGTAAATCTAATGAATTAGGAATAGGCCAACCGATATTGTTTGTACTTGCATCTGCACCTAGAGGATTTTCATTAGAAATATCAACAGATACCTCATTGAAAATTGAAGGATGATTAAATATTTCTGCGCCCGTGGGAGCAGTAGGAGGACCAAATGAACCAAGTTCTATTTGACCGCCTGATCCTTCAGGTAAATAATAATAATTCCACGGTGTTGTATGGCCATATGTAGGATCTGTAACGCTGCCACTTGCATCATTTGTAAGATATATTCTAAATTGATAGGGCTTTCCTGATTGCAATACTTGGTCTGTTTCTACTTGTGTAAAAGGATATGTATTTGTAATACCTAATGTATAATGGGTGCCTCCACTAGTTCCGTCAGCATGCATAATAGCAGAAGTCAATGATGGCGGAAAAAATGGTTGTGTTGTATTATTGCTGGTATCAAGAGGTTCCCAATCACTATCATTAGTTGGATTTTTATTAGGATCACTCTTATCAAGAGCATCAATACGGAGTTCTTTAAAAAAAGGTAAGTATCTAACATTTTCATTACTTACACCAGATAATCCGTCAATATAATGAGATGTTTTGCCAAATGGTAATGAGGTAAGATAATTATCTGGTAATTTCCATGTCATATTAATTGCAGCAGTTGCAGTAGTATTCTTTGAAATATCCCCACTATATGGTGCTGGAGGTATATCAAAGAAAAAACGTGAAATATCAGACACAAATGCTGTATCAGAAATGGTAATTATAGCTTTTCCAGAATTGTTTGAAACATCAAACTGATTTTCATTAAATAAAATTGCACTTGCATCAAAGGTGGAACCAGTAACTATTTGACCACTATTATCACTCAACCCTACTTGACTTGCACCTCCACTGCCTCCTCCAATTGTAGAAATTACATCTTCTAAAAAATCACCTTCATATCTTACAAAAGAAATGCGAGGTCTAGCTTTTTCATCAGTATCTGCAGCACTTTGATCAAAACCATAGGTATTATTTAGAGTAGTTCGTTCATTATAAAAAACTACTAGACCTGAAGCATAATCAATTACCCAACCTGAGTTTTGATTTTGTAATCCAACGGTTCTCCATCCTCCATTGCCGCCAAATGTAGGATCCCAATACTCAATAATTGGTGTAAACATTGAAGCGTTAGTATCATTGTACAACCAAGGAATCATATTTCGTAATCTATTAGTTGATGAGGACCATGTAGATGGTGTAGATTGCTCAGGTAACCACCAAGAATTATCGTTTCCGGTTGATTTGAGATAAACACGTTTGTAAAAATATAAATATGGAATAGGAGTTCCTGTAGTGTCATTAACATTTGTTTTTCCAATTGATTGATTCCATACGGTTCCTCCAGATGTCCACTGTGTATCTTGAAAACTACTATCATTTTTCATTTGACCAATATTTTTCTCTAATTCTTTTGGAACGGGTTCAACAAAAACTGATGAACTGTAAATACTATTTAATTTTGCGATTGTCTCTGCATTATATTGAATAGCAGGTGTTGTTCCATAACCTGGTACAGCTTGTGCAACACCTTGAAACTGTTTAAACAATAAAGACAACTGATTCTCTTCAGTAATAGGAGGTTGAGACATGATATATATAGTTTCTTGATAAAATTATATATATTTTTATCCGATGTATGTTAATTTTATCTCATTTATACCCTGATCATTTGGTATACAAAATGCTAGATAATGAGTAACTGCTTTTCCCGCATGCGCATGACCTATAGAAGGCGCTGTATTAGACCATGTTGTGCTACCAAACGATAATGCAATACCATTAAATGCTCCTTTATCATTATTATTACTAGCACCTTGAGATTCGACAAAAGGTTTATATGAATTAGTTGATGGTTGTTTGTCTACTATAGCATCCAACCAAGGTGTAGATGCAACAAAGTTGCCACCATTTAAAAGTGAACTAGTATCATTTGGATTGGTTGATGATAACCACAAGATCATCTCATCACTTGATGATTGAGGAGCTTCTTTTACAAATAAGAAATAATCTGTGCCAATTGTTGCTACATTTCCTCCTGCATCTTTAACTTGTACTTTACAAACCTGCCACGATGGAATATTTCCTAGATCTACACTAATACAAACCCATTTACTATTAGTCACTGAATATTGTGTTGTAGTACCAATAGTTCCACCAACATAATTACTTCCTGCATACCAGGCTGATTGTGTTGTTCCACTTGCATCATATGATTGGTAATTTTTCAATCCACTTCCTTCAAATAAGGTATAGTCAATATAAGGATTTGTTATTCTACTTGAAGGATAAGATGAACCTGAACTACTCCAATATGCATTTTTTGCCCACATTGCTGTATTAAATGAAATATCTGATTGAAAGTTTAATGGAGATACGGGCACAGGTGGCTGAGAAAACGTTATAAACGACTGAGCAGTTTCTTCAAAAGGAATTGGCTGTGGCATTTCAGTTAAACTTGCACTTATTGTCGAGGAACTCGTACCCACATTATTAATTATACTTATATTTTTAGGGTTGTTTACATTGGGAACATTTGGTGCAGTGCTCCATGTATAATCCCACCATGCGTGCTTTCCATTATAAGATACATCTGTTGTTTGATTAACAGTAAATGTAGGTGTTTTAATAATATTATTTTTAACTTTAGTTTCGAGTAAAAATTGTGGAAACAAAATATTATTTGGATTACCTGATTCTCTGCTATATGGCAATGTATTCATGTCTCCTTGTGAATAATTAGCTTCTAATGTATCATTTACTATAACTTGCGTATCACGGTTTGTTTCTCGCCATTCTCGTGACTCAGAATCTACAGGTGTTCCTGTTGAGGAAGAAGATGTTTTTAAATATAGTATATTGTCGTATATAGTATCCAAATTAGAAGGCGCCCATTCTGGATTTATGTCATTAATTTCATAATTTACTTTGACAGATGCTTGTGATGTAAGAGGCAAACCATAAAAATAAGCGGTACTACTTGTTACTTGATCACCTGATGCATCATAGTTTGATACTGATATATCTTGATCTAGATTTTCTGCAATTTTTAAATTACCTGAAAGTTTATATATTTTATCTGCTCCATTCTTAGCATACATGGTTTGGGTAAAATTAATAGTATAAGGATCAAAATTATTATTACATATATCTTTTAAACTTGCCAATGAAACATCTACCGCTAAGTTACTTACTGTACAACCTAAATAATAACCGCCTTCTCTAGAATTAGCATTTGCTGCAATATCTACAATATCTGTTACACTAAAAGTAAAGTTTTGATTTGATAAAAGTCCTGGTGCAGCAGGTTTCCATGCTCCCGATATATCATTACTGCTCAGTGGCACTGTAAGATTACTTGATGCTACATTTGCTGAAATATCAGCAACAAATAAACCTATTCTTGAACCCGATGCATCATTTCCTAGTTTACTATCATTTGAAACTAAATCTGTGCTGTCAGTGGGACTTTGATTTGCAGTTCCTAGATTTAGTGCAGGTTTGGTGTTCATTACAAATCCTGTAATACCAAGAGTTTGATTTTGTTTAATAAAATGTATTCCAGGATGTAGAATATAATCAGTTATTGATGCTCCAGTTCTCTGATAAGCGGCGGTATGCTGTCCACCACTATGTGTAAGATTTAATCCAGCATTTGTTGGAGGCGGAAATGAGATAGATGTTGTTGTAATTGGGGTTTCATAATTATTTCCATTAGCAGGTGCGTTTGCTTGATTACGTGTTGGTATTGGTACTATGGTATTGGCAGATACATCACCTAAAGCATAAACCCTAACATTTGAAAAATCTAAAGTATCATTTCTTGCATAGTAAGATTGTGAAGGATCTGCGACACTTTCAAATAAATATTCAGGGTAAGCTTCACTAATAAGAGGTGCTTCATTGATATTCCATGTTTGTGATTTAATCCATTGAGTTTCTTTACTAACATTTATATCATTAGTTTGACCTCCTACTTTAATAAATCCTATTTTACTACCGCTAAGATCAAAACCATATTTTACTGAAACAGGCGCATTTAAATCATATACGGTATTTTTACTAGCATCTAAATATGGTCCTCCCGTACCGGAAGTAATTAATTCATTATATTTTGATGATGTCATATTAATTGAAACAGGTTGTGTTGCTGGCCCAAAACCACCAAATGTATAAAAATTACTTTGATCTGGGAAGTAAACCCAATTAATATCAGATTTATTAGTACCTTCATCAGCATAATTATAATAACCAAATCTAAATTGATACTGATCAGCGATAGTAGTTGCATTATTACCAATATCTAAATCAATTGATATTGAAGAACTAGAATTATTTACACTAATATTTGGGTTTAATAGAGAATTGCTAGAATTATTTGTAGTAATATTAATTAAATTAAGATCGGTAGGTTTATTTGTAACAATAGTATTCCAGTTAGGGATATCAGTATCATAACACAGTTTTAAAAAAGATGTTGTAGGCGTTTTATATTCCAAATAGAATCCCTTTATAAAAGGTAACCAGTCAAAAGATGTGCGATTACCTAATGTATTTGATTTTAAACCGCTAGGTGCCACAGCAAAACTACTTTGTATTACCGGGGGTGTATCAGCAGTCCATGTTAATTCAATATCACTTGCTGCTGCACCTGTAGGGCCACTAACAGCTGGTGGCTGACTAGTCATATAATCTTGTAGTGTTTCAGCAATAGGATATGCAAGATTATTTACTATTGCTGCCTCTTCACCACTGGGGCCGGTGACACCAATAATAGAAAAACCATGTTCTTCATTAAAATAAAGATGTTCATAATCATTTGTAGTATTAAAATTAGGTCCAGTTGCTCCAAAGTTTGCAGTTCCAAACTGTGTTCCAGAGCCACCACCACCAGTAGGTCCAGCAGGACCTGTTGATCCTGTAGAACCTGTAGCACCAGTAGCACCAGTTGCACTAGCTCCAGATCCTAGACCTGATCCTGCGGGACCGGTTGGACCTGTAGGTCCTGTACAACAACATGGGTCATTATTGCAATTATCTAAATACATTCCTTGACAGTTTCCAAACGTTAATGTTGGCATTCTTATATATACGATGAAGATTTATTAACTGGTAAGAAATCGTCATTAAGAGTGAGTTTTTAGTCGCCGTTGACACTCACGTAAGCATAAGGCAAAACTTGCTCCCGAGTGTCCATCATCTTCTACAGCATTACTTATTTGTTGTTTTCGAATATCATTGTCCCATAAAAATCCATTTTCACCGTTAAAGTAAGTAACATACTCAATTAAATTAAAGTCTGTTTTAATAACATTCATCATGTTAGTAATACATTTTTCCATATATTTACTTTTGTCTTCCATATTATTGTTATTAATCAATATACTTTTAAATAATTTCTATAAAAAAAAGGAGTTTAATCCATTATTTTAGTTTTCCTTAGTTTTTCTTAGTTTTTAAAACTCTTATTAACAATCCTTTGGCCACTTACCTGTTGTTTCTCGATACCTGAGATTTTGTACATTGCTTCTCTTTCGGATGAGTTCATTTTGATTTTTTTTGTACTTCCTCCAGATTTTCTGAAACTGTTTTATTCCACCTGTCTTAATCACTGCACTTGTTTCTCCACCTGGCATTTCTTCAAGCTTAACAATATCAAGCTTGTAATAGTCAGGATTGTCAACAATTTGTTTGTAATTACGAATGTTGGAGTGTTCTTTGATATTATCTGGATATTGAGAATATGCCATACGCATATTTGCAAGAATAGGCAGCCATTCATCTATATCCATGAACTCATCGTTTGTGAAAGTGTAGGAAGCTAGTATACGCTCGTTCATGTCGGGAGTGCTTCTATCGTCAAAGCCATGGATATTCTTGTTGAAGATCTCGCAAATTGCAAGGGAGTAAGCCGTGGTCATTTTTGGTCTTGTTTACGCTTCTGGTCGTTAAGTTTTGAGTTGAAGATGAATACCTTCATGTAATTTTAATCGATTTCAATTTTCTCTATAACTAATATATAATGAAGTTCAATATGAAGTCGTTACTAAAGGACAAAAACGTATTGCGTGTAGTTTCATTGATCGCAGTTCTTAATATGTTAGGCTATTTGGTTATTCGTGATCTAGATGCAGTTGCGTTCTTTGCCATTGTTGGCTTTCTAGCCACTTATTTTAGCAAGAACATGATTGTTGTCTTGCTTGTTGCAATGATTGCAACAAACATGCTTACTATGTCGAGAACATTCAAAGTTATTCAGGAAGGATTTAAAACAAAAGGCGGTTCTCACAAGCAAACTAAGAAGGTAAGTGATCCTGCTGTTGAGCCTGCAAGTGATGGAGAGGATGAAGAAATGGGAACTGGACGTCCAGGAAAATTAGATAAGGCAGCTACAGTTGAAGAAACTTATGATAATTTAGACAAGGTTCTCTCCAATGATAAAATTGAAAAAATGGCTCAAAGAACTCAAAATCTAGCAGCTCAACAAGCAAACTTGCATCAACAGTTAAAAACGTTAACACCTGCTATTAAGGATAGTATGCAATTACTTGACAAAATTGGTGGTAATGAAGGTATGGAAAAAATGATTGGTCAAATCGGAGGCATGATGGAGAGATTTGCTCCTCTACTCGGGAGCAAAAAGTAATTATGTAGTTAATATATATCATGCCACGTAAATGTCCACCTGGTGTAATATGTTTTGAAAACGTTACAATATTCTTTATTCTTGTATTAGTTGGTCTAATAATACTTTACATAAATACTAAGCAGGTTAATAATAATACAGATGTAACAAAAGAAATTATTGTTCAAGAAGAAAGACCACCACTATTTGGAATGTTTCCAAGACCTAGTTTTTCATTTTCAAATGTCTCAAGTGATGTTTTATTGAACCCTTATCAGCCTCCTTTAAGAGACGATAGAGTTTTTAGAACAGATATGAGTGATCCACGAGGAGTTCCTATTAATATATCAACTAGAGCTGTTGATGCAGAATATAGACAAGTTGGTATTCTAACACGCATGGGATCACCTGAAATGATTCTACCTTTACTAGGAAGACCTCTATATGTCTCAAGAGATAAATGGAACTTTTATACGATGAGTGATAAAAATAGTATGGTTAAGTTACCAATTTCTCATAAAGGCAGAAGTTGCACAAATGAATATGGTTGCGATAATTTATATAATGGAGATGTAGTGTATGTTGAAGGCTATAATGACACATTTAAGGTAACCATGTATGATAATCAAGTTATGAGATATATACCATATTTGTAAACCTAAAATACGTTCATAAACGCTGATTAATGTATAGACATAATTTACATTAATGAGTATTGAGAAAGCATTCAATCACATCTATACTGAATCATCATGGGGAGAGTCAGAAGGTTCATTAAGTGGTGGTGGTAGCAGTAGATACATCAATAAAACAAGGAATCTTTTCTTGGCTTTTGCCGCGTTAAGACTTGATATAATAGAAATACATGATATATGCGGTGATTGTAACTGGCAAAGGGATTTTATGAAATTGATACCAAATGTTAGGTATTTAGGATATGACGTATCTGATGTAGCGCTTTCAAAAGCGCGTGATCAAAATAGAACCTTATCAAATATGTCAATTTCTCATAACTCAATTGATTTAACGAAAACTAAGCCAAATAAGTTTACTGACGGAAAGAGTCTTTTCTTAGTTAAAGAAGTAATTCAGCACTTACCTTTAGAGAAAGGATTATCTATGATAAGGAATATCAAGAATGCTGGATTCGATTATATCGCTATAACTCATCATGATCCCGACTTATTCTCAAAGGCCGTCGTGAACGAAGATGTTGAGCCAGGCGGGTTTTACCCAAACAATATTTTTGCAGAGCCATTTAATTTCAAGAACCCACTCTTCAATGTTGCTGACTTTATACATGACAACTTAAAATCAGGAATGGGAAATCTTATTGTATTCGATCTTCAAGAACAAGAAATATGAGTTACTAAAAATGTGTGAACCTCACAATATAATAATGTTTAATAATGCTAATGAGCATTATTAAATTAACAGCTGTAACTACATTTCTACAATTTAAACACCAAATATCTAGTTTACTGTTTGATTTCAGAACTTGTCAACCGAAACCACAAAAAAGAATATTGCATAATCCATTTCCTATGACACGATCAACTACATGTTTAGGACGATTAAGAAGAAGTCATAAGAGAGAATATCACAAGTTTGGATTATAATTACATAAGGATCGGTTTAAGAAGATATATATTAACATTATAATGGAAGAATCTAAGAATGACGGTAAGGAAGAAGTATCATCTCTATTTCAAAAAAGAAAAGAGCTGATGTCACAATATTATGATGCTCTTTCAGTATTAGCTGAACTTACAGAATCTAATGTATGCAAATTAGGTGTAAGTGATGGACGTTTGTATCGCTCTTGGTATTGGGGTGCGTCAATACAACGTAATTTTCGTGGAGAATCTAGGAAAACCACAATAGATCACATTAGTAACTGTATTACTGATGTAATTGGTATTTATGATAGTATATTTAATGAATTAGAGCAAACCTCACATCTAGAGAATACCCGTACCTCTAATGCAGAATTACTTGCTGAAATAAAAAAACACATGATGCTTTGGAGAAATGGTCTTCAAGCATTGTCAACTATATACCAAGGTGATGATAATACTCTTTCAGCTATTTCTGAAATTAAAGCCAATCTTACAATGAGGATTTCAAAACAATTTACCCTTTCTTTCTCCTAGTGTGTTTTTTACGCTTGCGTCGTTTCTTTTTAGTACCACCACTTTGATTTATATTATCCATTAATCCTTTTATAACTGTTTCTGTTCGGCTACCAGCATTACCATTAATTGTAAACTGAGCTTCTTTTGGGATCTTTACTCTAATATTTACTTCTACATCTCCGTTAGGCATCCGAGTTGTAGTGGATTTTGATGATACACCGTTTGTTTCGGTTGCAGAAGTTTGCTGACTACCGTTATCATTTGCTTGAGTTCCTTGATTTTGTGAATCCGGTGATGTAGGATTTGTTTCACCTGGATTACCAGAATCATCATATTCGTTTGGTTGCCTATAACTAGGTCCGCCTGAGTTCCCTGAATTAGGAGGAGGTTGATTGGGTCCAGAAGAACTAGATGCTCCAGGAGGTGGTTGGTTGGGTCCAGAAGAACTAGATGCTCCAGGAGGCGGTTGGTTGGGTCCAGAGGAACTAGATGCTCCAGGAGGTGGCTGGTTGGTTCCAGAGGAACTAGATGCTCCTGGAGGTGGTTGGTTGGGTCCAGAGGAACTAGATGCTCCTGGTGGAGGCGGAGGTGGTGGGGGTGCACTGGCTCCTTCTTCCATACATAAGGGCATAATACCAATATATCTATTATATAGTGCTTCATCTACTAACACTGCATATGCTTCTCCAACACATTGGAATTGTTCGGAGTTATTTTTACCCAATTTATCAGGGTGATATTGTCGTGAAAGTGTTGCATATGCTCTTCTAACTGATCTTCTAAAGTTTGAATCCCACTTTTCAGGTTTTTCAAGACCTAATACAGTAAAATAATTAATAAAGACGTCATTGCCTGCACAAGCTCCTTTGGCAATTTTAGAATCAGGTCCCAAATTAGTAATGGCATTACACATTTGTTTATCAAATGGTACTGCATCTGGGAATGGTATTCCAGTATTAGACTTTGGTTCATCTTTTTTAGAATCAGAGGGAGCATCATCTGAATCTCTATTACTTTCGCCGGATCTAGCCTGAGCATCTGCAGCTGGAGTAGTTCTTCTTGGTCCAGAAATAAGGTAGGCGGACCGAAATTGCTCGTCTGGCATATCAAGATATGTTCTTAAACCGCCTCCTTCTTTAGTTCCTGTGATAGAATCTATGTAATCATAATGACCAGTTGGCGATACTGCTTGATCAGAAGAATCATGAACTAAAAGACAAGGAGGTGGAATATTTATAGCTTCTGGAATTGGTGGAAAATCAATCCCTTGTTTAGGACTAGACGATACATAAGTCCATCCTGCACCAATGCTATTAGTTCTTTCCCATACGCATATTGTGGAACTAAGAATATTAGTTAAAGCATCCAAATCACTGTCACGCATGTATCTATCTCTGCTAGGATTATTGTCTATTGTTCTTAATTTAACCATAAAGTCATTCATAATATCAGGAGAATAAGATATTGCACCTCTTTCTACAACCAGAGTATCTTTTGCGTTATTTACCATATCATTTAACCAGTTATGAGGATCATCTTTTGTCCCAGTGATATTTTGCCAATATTCCGGATATTGTTCAGAAACTTCAATAAGATATTTTGTTATTGCGATATATCCACAAAAGCTTTCTTGGCCTGATATATTTTTGAAATTAATTGCACCATAATCACTAGCATTATATGTATCATTTGTAAATGCAGGACACAGATAAAGGGTCATGCCATCTACCTTTTTAGGAATAATTTCCTGCCAAGTAACTGGTCTATCACATTTTTCTAGTATATTACCTTGTTCTTGTTGTGCACTTTCTGGTATTACTGTTGGACCTTCTGCATTTGGACTACCTACTGAAGTACCTTGTGCATTTGGACTACCTACTGAAGTATTTTGTTCTGATTCAGTATTTCCTACTGAAGTAGTCTGTGTTGCGGCACCATCTTGTTTTGCAGTATTAGTAGATTCACCAAGATCTGCCATTTCAAAGTCTCCTGCATCTTCTTGAGAGCTTGCTCCTGGCTGTCTAATGCCATCATTACTTGGCACATTCGTAGAGGCTACATTTGGATCAACTACATTTGGATTTGCTTGAGTAGTAGTATCACCAAGATCTGCCATTTCAAAGT
>MDSZ01023169.1_pt1 | contig 16695 bp, 15 predicted proteins | sample 811201 | NCBI WGS metagenome assembly MDSZ01 (sample SAMN05326647, study PRJNA326480) | marine metagenome | isolation source: seawater | place: Indian Ocean: North | collected 2010
GCTTGAATATTAATTGGCCTCTGCCACCATTTAATATAAGTTCAAAAGATCTGAATTTACCCTTCTTTCAAAAAATATGACATACGTTTGTAGAAACTGCGGTTCTAATATTAGTGAAGAGGTAATTAATTTAGGCCATCAGCCACCTAGTAATGCCTACCTCAGTAAAGAAGACCTTAACAAACCAGAAAAAACATATCCCTTAAATTTATTAATTTGTACAAAATGCTGGTTAGCTCAATTACCCGAACATGCTTCTGCAAGCGAATTATTTCAACATGATTATGCATATTTTTCTAGTACTTCAAATACATGGTGTAACCATGCTAAAAGATATGTGGATGAAGTAGTAAAAAGAATAAAATTAGATAAAGAATCATTTGTCGTGGAGATAGCGTCCAATGATGGTTATTTACTTCAAAATTTTTTAAATTATAAAATTCCTGCTTTAGGAATTGAGCCAACTTCAAAGACTGCAGAAGTTGCTATAAAAAAGGGTGTAAAAACATTAGTTGAATTTTTTAGTTCTGAATTGGCTTTAAAACTTATTTCGAATGGAAATAAGGCTGATTTAATAATTGCAAATAATGTCTTAGCTCATGTACCAGATATAAAAGATTTTATTTTGGGTATTTCTATTCTTTTAAAAAAAGATGGGCTTGTATCTTTTGAATTCCCACATTTATTGAAACTATTACAATGTAATCAATTTGACACTATTTATCATGAACACTACAGTTACTTATCCCTAAAAATAGTAATATCAATGCTCAAAGATGCAAATCTATTTGTATTTGATGTTGAGGAATTATCTACTCATGGTGGTAGTTTAAGAGTTTGGGCAACTAACAGAAAAGATGAGATGGTAAAAAATAATGTTTCTAGAATACTTAAAGAGGAAGAAACATTTGGTTTGACAAAGATGTCCTCATATTCAAATTTAAGAAAAAATGCAGTAAAAATTAAATGCGAGCTTATGAATTTTTTAACAACTCAATTTAATAATGATAAGATCGTTTGTGCCTACGGAGCTGCTGCCAAAGGAAATACTCTCTTAAATTATGCTGGGATCAAATCTGATTTGATTCATTATGTGGCTGATCTAGCTGAAAGCAAACAAAATAAGTTTATGCCAGGTAGCCACATCCCCATAATAAGTCCTATTGAATTAAATAAAGTTAATTATTCTCATCTTATTTTGTTGCCATGGAATCTTCTTCCCGAAATTAGAAAAACTTATTCAGAAACTAGTCTAGTCACTTTTATTCCTAAATTTAATATCATAAATGAAACCTAATAGAATAGATATTATTGGAAGCAAGGGGTTTATTGGTAAAGCAATAGTTAATTATCCTTCTAAATTAATTATTTCTGAATGGAGTCACCTTGAAAAAAATTCCAATAATTATTTTGATCTTTTTGACCAAAACTCTTGGAGTAGACTATTAGATTCTTCCCCAAAAACGGTCATATTTTTGAGTTGGCCAGGATTGCCAAATTATGATGATAAAAAACACTTAACAAAAAATGTACCCGCTATAATTTCTCTGGTTGAAAAACTTGCATCTGCTGGTATAAAGAGGATAGTTTTTGCTGGGACTTGTTATGAATATGGAAAAATCAGTGGATCGCTTAAAGAGGAAATGAGTACTAATCCAATAAATAATTATGCAATTGCAAAAGATACTTTAAGAAAATATATTTCTAATTTTTTAAAAAATAATTCTGTTGAATGGGGATGGTTGAGAATTTTTTATACTTATGGAGAAAATCAAAATCCAAATTCTTTATATCCTTCACTTATTGCATCAATAAAGGATGATAAAAAATTCTTTAACCTGAGTTCTGGGAAACAAATAAGAGATTTCATACCAGTAGAGGAAGTCGCAAAACATTTTCTTATATTGGCGACTCACCCAAATATCCAAGGCATTTATAATTCTGGATGTGGGAGTCCATCATCAATATTAGAATTTGTAGAAAAGATTAAAAATAAATATTCTTCTTCAATTAATATAAAAAGATATTTTTATAAGGATAGAGATGATGAGCCCCTAGCCTTTTGGGCAAATACAGAAAAACTAGAAAATTTAATAAATTCTTATCCCTTTTTATTAAAGTAATGAACCAAAAGAAAAAAGTTTCAAAAATTGATATCGTTTATATTTTTAGAAATATTTCGGAAAAAAATAAACCTATTAATAACTTAAATCTCCTTAAAAGATTTGTAAATTCTTATAAAAATTTGGAAAAAATTAAAACAAATTATGAATCAAGTTTGCATTGTATTTATAAGGGCCGTAGAGAAATTGAGTTAGTAAAAAAAATTGAATCTGAATTTGACCATATTATTTTTCAAGAGGATGTTGGTTTTGACATTGGATCTTATATGAAATTTCTTGAGAATTCTAATAGTGAATATATACTGCCAATGTCTTCTTCTTCTTATTTTAATTATTCTTTTTCATTAAATAAATTAATTGAGACGGTTGAGCAAAAAGACTGTGTTATAGCTTCATCGAATTGTGTCTATACTTCATATAAAAAATCTATTTTATTGACAAGAAAAGTTTTCTATAAATGTGGATTTTTTTATGCTCTAAAATATATTTTTGCTTGTTTAAGACTATATATTTACGGCTTTGAATTTCCTAAATATCCAAATCCACATATCCGAACAACTGGATTTATTTGTAAAACATCTTTTTTAAAAGAATTTTTTAATAAACATAAATTTCCTAGCTCTAAGAAAGAATGTCACAAAATAGAATCTGGCTATGATTCGATTTATAACTTTGCATTAAATTATGGCGATATATGTCTTACAACAGCATCAATGAAAACAAACCAAGTTTGTGAGTGGATCAAAATTTCACCTTTTTGTAAAGGCATTAAAGAGGCTTTAATTGTAGATAATAGATTATTAAAAATGTTCGAAAAAAGTAGAAAAAATATCGAATATAAAAAGTTATTGATTTGGCAAAATTTTATTTAAGTTGATAATGAAATATATTGACGATAGAGCAATTTTATCAAGTTTTTCAGCTTACTTTTTATACAAGAGAATTGATATTTTTTTGTTTTCGATAAAAACTTTAATAAAGTTTATTTTTTTCTCTTTTAAGTTAAAAATTTCACATAAAAGTGGGAACACTTTCTTAATTATAGAGGAGGAGGTTAGTCAACGAAGAGATGTCCAAAGAATTTTAAAATCGTTAAAAAATTTATTTCCAAAGAAATTTTCAAAAATTACTTTTGATTATTATTATTCATTTAATTTAAAACAAATATTTTATAGGCATAAATTTTTAATTCATTATTTAAAAAACTATCAAAGGTATTTCTTAAATATTGAAGATATTTTAAGAAGACAGAGGCTAAATATTATTAACCTAAATATTTATAGATTTCTTGCTATCTATTCTTTATCCACTTATCAAGACATGAACTATAATTTCAAATATTTTCCTGAAGAAGTAAAAAATATTTTTTGTTTTATGGATATGAACACATTATCTAATACACTTATTCAAGTATTGATAAATAATGATTTAGGTTATAAATGTTATACAACTCAGCATGGTTTTTATAGGTCTTTTAATGACAATAAAACTATGACGTCAAATGAGGCTAATATAAAATCAATAGTCTCGAATAAATTTCTTTGTTGGGGGAATTATACAAAAAAATTGCTTGATGATATAAATGTTAATAATAATTTGAAGACCTTAATTGTTGGACATCCTCTTGATATCGAGATTAAGAAATTAGATACAGGATATATTTCTGTAATCCATGATAACTGCACTAATATTGTAACGAATAGAATATCAGATAAGCTGGGTGAAAATTTAGCAATTAAAGAAAAATTAAAATTAATAATTCATCTTCATCCTTCAGAGAAAAAAGGTATTTATCATAATTATTCAAGATATGGAGAATATGTTGTTGGAAGAAATTCAGCTTTACTTATGAGTCTTATTCTAAACAAGAATTCTCAAATATTTTTACATGAATCTTCTTTTTATCTAGAATGCATAAAATCCCATAAAAATTACTTAGATTCAAATTTTGTGTTCTTGACAAAAGAACATAAAAAAATAATTATTAAAACTCACTTGAGTGATAAAAACAGAATTGAAATTGAAAATGATTACAAAAAAATTTTTAATTTATAACTATTACATTACTATTACATTACTATTTTATAATAAGTTTATTTGAATTTATTTAATGCTTAAATTAGCAGATGCTACGCCAAAAATTTATAATAAATATGCTAAATACCGTAGAAGATTTGCTTTGATAAATTCAATCCAAGGTGTAGATTTTCAACCTTATTCTTCAAATGAAAATTATGATTGCATTTTGATTAATGAGTCTTCGGATCTTTTTAAATGGTCGAGATATAAAGGTGAAATCCCATTATTATTTGATTCTATAAATGGATATATATTAGATGAAAGAAAAAACTTCAAAAATATATTTAGAGGAATTTTTAAATGGATTTCAGGAGCTCATACTGGCCCTTGTTTATCATATAAAAATCTATTAAAAAAAGTTTATCGCAATTGCTCTCATGTAGTAACTACTTCCAAAATACAAAAACAATATATAGAGAAATACGCGAAATCTACTTCAATAATAAATGACTGTTTTGATGAATTATCTGATAATCCAAAAGTTAATTTCACTTTAGTTTCGAATAATAAATTAAATTTATTTTGGGAGGGTGTTCCAAGTAATCTTGATTCTCTTTTAGTATTAAATGATCTTTTTAAAATATATAAATTTAAATTTACTTTAAAAATTAATATAGTTACGGATCCTAAGAAAGCAAAATTTTCCAACAACTTATTTAAAACATCTTCATATAAATGGTTAAGAGCAAGACTTAATAAAGCAATTGAGATTGAATTCTTCCCATGGTCTATTAGTAATTTAAAGTTAGCATCTAATTATTCAGATTTAGGCTTTATTCCAATAATAGATAACCCAATGTATAAGTCAAAACCTGCAAATAAATTATGGCTCATGAGATGTCTTGGTTTACCAGTCATATCAGGAGAAAATCAAGATTATATTTTGGCTTCTAAAAACTTAAAAAATAAAAATATCTTTTTTAACTTAAAGGATTTATATGAACTTTTTATTTATTATCATAGTTCAAAGAATGCTCGTGAAAACCTTGCCTCAGAATGTATAGATTTGTCAAAATCTATTTCTTCCCAAGATAAACTAATCATAAAATGGAAAAATGCAATCGAAAAATCTATTTTAATTAGAAATTGAAAGTTATAATTGTATCCAGCTGCTCTTTTTCACTAGTCAATTTCAGGGGAAAACTAATCGAAAATTTAGTTAGCCAAGGATATGAAGTAATAGCAGTTCATCCTTTTAATAGTGATAAAGATTCAATAAAAAGTAAGCTTTCTAAGATAAATGTACAATCAATAAATATTCCAGTTATTAATAATATTATTTCACCAATAAATGACTTTTACCTTTTGGCAAAATTAGTTTATATATTTTATATAACTAAACCTAATTTGATTATTTCATATACTATAAAACCCGTAATATATTCTGGCTTGGCATTAAATATTTTAAGAATATTTTTTAAAAAAAAAATTAATTTTTTCCCAATGATAACAGGTTTAGGAAATACATTTAATCAAGATAGAGAAATAATATCGATCAAATTTTTTATGAAAAAACTAATTATTAATCTTTATCGTGTTGCATTAAAATCAGCTAAAACGACCATTTTTCAAAATAGTCAAGACATAGAATTATTTATAAAATCAAGAATATTGAATGCAAAACAAAACGTTAAATTAGTAAATGGTTCTGGAGTTGATTTAACTGATTTCCCTTTTACGAAAATACCAAAGGAACAAATTTTTTTGTTCGCAGCAAGATTAATTCCTGAAAAAGGGATTAATGATTTTATTTCTGCTGCTAAATTAGTTAAAAAAAAATATCCATCAGCCAAATTTCTTGTAGCAGGACCTTTGCCTACGAATATGCCAAAGGATTACTTGCTAAAGTTAAATAAACTTTTATCAGAAGGTACGGTAAATTATCTTGGATATATTAAACCTATTCAAAATGCAATTAAGATTTGTAGATATTTTGTTTTACCGACTTTTTATAGAGAAGGTATTCCTAGAGTACTTTTGGAGGCTTTATCTATGGGAAGGCCTATTATCACAACAGATACACCTGGATGCTCTAAGACCGTTTTACATGGAAAGAATGGCTACTTTGTAAAAGTACGTTCTCCTTTAGATTTATCTGAAAAAATGATAATGCTTATAGAAAAAAATAATGAATCAATACTTAAAATGTCTAAAATCAGTAATCAACTTGCAAAAGATAATTTTGATGTAACAAATATCAATTCTGAATTACTTAAAGTTTTTGCATTTAAATAGTTGAAAAGAATTGATTACATTTTTATTAAAGATCTTTTAGATAGGATTTTTGCGTTAATATCTATAATCGTTTTCTTCCCTCTGCTGATAATAATATCATTACTTGTTTTAATTAAAATGGGAAATCCTATTATTTTTAAACAGCGTAGATGTGGACTTAAAGGTAAAGAATTTTACATTTACAAATTTCGTTCTCTTACAAATAAAAAAAATATAGATGGTAGTCTTCTTCCTGATGTTGATAGGACTACAATTTTTGGTAAATGGTTAAGATCTAATTCATTTGATGAGTTGCCTCAATTAATAAATATCCTAATTGGGGATATGAGTTTTGTTGGTCCTAGACCTTTTGTTGCGGAATATAAAAAACTTTATACCTCAAAACAGTTTAAAAGACATGATGTAAAACCAGGCTTTACTGGCTTGGCACAAGTTAAGGGAAGAAATAATTTAACTTGGGAACAGAAGTTTGCATTTGACCTCTATTATGTGAAAAATCTTTCTTTGAAACTTGATTTTTGGATTCTGATCAGAACTGTAGGAGTTGTCCTTACGAAAAAAGGTATACTTTATAAAGGAAATATTACCTCAGATTTTAAAGGAAAATAATCTCATCAAATAGTTTTAAAATATAAAAATAAAATTTTTAGATTAAAGAAAAAAAACAAAGTTTTTCTAAACTTAGGCGGTTATTTGATTTTATTTGAAAAAATTTTTAAAAAAAATTTTAAAGAGCATGTTAAATTGATTAAGAAATGATTTTGAACTTTTTAAAAAGTTTTGAATAATTAATTTTTATTTCATAAAAATAATGAAACATCCTTTTTTCTTGATTGCAGGTCCCTGTGTAATTGAAAGTAAAGACTTAATTATGGAAATTGCAGAAAAAGTTAAATCTATTTGTGACGAACTTGATATTAAATATATTTTTAAAGCTAGTTTTGACAAGGCAAATAGAAGTTCTGGAGATTCATATAGAGGCCCCGGCATTAATAAAGGTTTGGAGTATCTTTCTGAAGTTAAAACAAAATATAACTTAGATATTTTGACAGATATTCATCAACCAAATCAAGCAGAAAAAGCTCTAGAGGTAGTAGACATAATACAAATACCTGCTTTTTTATGCAGGCAAACAGATCTTTTAGTTGCAGCTGCTCATGCAATAAAAGGTAAAGATAAAATCGTGAACGTTAAAAAAGGTCAATTTGTTGCCCCATGGGATATGGAACAAGTTGTAAAAAAAGTTTCTGATAGTTTAGATAGTCGTGATAATAATCAAATCTGGCTCACTGAGAGAGGTTCAACCTTTGGTTACAATAATTTAGTTGTTGATTTCAGAAGCATAGAAATTTTAAAAAACTTCAAGTGTCCTGTTGTGTTTGATGCCACTCATTCAGTTCAACAACCTGGCGGTAAAGGCACATGTAGTGGTGGACAAAGAGAGTTTGTTGCACCATTAGCAAGGGCAGCAGTAGCAGTTGGGGTAAATGGTATTTTCTTAGAAGTTCATCCTGATCCAAACTCTGCACTTAGCGATGGACCAAATATGGTACCTTTGCAAAAATTGAAAAACTTATTAAAGGATTTAAAAAGTATTCATGAATCTGTTAATACTGAATATGCTTTGAGTTCTTATGACTAGATTTTTACTCCAAAATAAAATTACTTAAATATGAAAATTCCTATCTTTATTGGATACGACAAAAGAGAGAGAGCTGCTACTAATGTGTTAATTGACAGCCTATACCAAAAAAGTAGTGTCCCATTAGCCATTACTCCTTTGATTACAGAAAATTTAACAAAAAGTGGATTGTATTTTAGAAAACGAGATCCTAAACAAAGTACTGACTTTTCTTTCACCAGATTTCTTGTTCCATATCTTATGAATTATGAGGGTTGGGCAATATTTATGGACTGTGATATGTTATGCCAAGAAGATATTTCTGAATTGTGGGATCAACGAAGGAATAATTATTCAGTAATGTGTTACAAGCATAATCATGTTCCAAGTGAACAAACTAAATTTCAAGGGGAAACTCAAACTTCTTACCCGAAAAAAAATTGGAGTTCATTAATGCTTTTTAACTGTAGTAAATGTAAATGTCTTTCCGTTAATTATGTTAATACTGCAAGTGGTTTAGACCTTCATAGATTCAATTGGCTTGAAGGTGATCATTTGATTGGAGAAATTAAGGATCAATGGAATTTCCTTGTTGGAGTAAATGAATTTATTGAAGACGAATTTAAAAATAATAAACCCAAAATGTTGCATTGGACCTTGGGAGGCCCTTGGTTTAAAGATCAAGTCTCTATGGGCGGACATCTATCAGCAAAATGGTTTAAACATAGAGATGATGCAATGAAATTATGGGATTAATATGAAAATTGAAAAAAAAGTTATTGCTATACCTGCAAGGCTTGAATCAAAAAGACTTCCAAATAAACTTCTTGAGAAAATCAATTCAAAACCAATTATTGAATTAGTAATAGAGCAATGCTTAAAAGTCACGGGAATTCATGAAATTTTTTTATGTACAGATAGCCTAGTATTAAAAAATTTGGGAGAGAAACTTGGTATAAAAGTTTTAATGACATCAAAGAACTGTAACTCCGGTACTCAAAGAATTTCTAGTGTTTTAGATCAAGTACTTATGGAAAGTTGGCTTTTAAGTGATTTCAAGGATCTTGATCCTAAAATTAAAAATGAAATAATGAAAAAAACCCTAGTCATTAATGTTCAGGGTGATCAACCATTTCTTAATCCTAGATTCATTGATAACTTGATAAATCAATTTGATAATAAATCTGATAATGTTTCTGTTATAACTCCTGTTTATAAACTAGAATCTAAAGATATTCATAAACCGGATGTTGTTAAGGCAATAATAAACAATAAAAAAAAGATTATTTACTTTTCTAGATCCCCTATACCCTATGTCAGAGATGTAGAAAACTCAGAATGGAATATTCATAATGATTTTTATGGACATGTCGGAATTTACGGTTTTAGAGCAAATATACTTTTTAATTGGAATTTATTTGAAGATTCCAAACTTGAAATTGCAGAAAAGTTAGAGCAACTTAGGCTTTTAGATAATGGTATAGAAATTGATTCATTTTTAGTTGAGGGAAGTCCATTTTCTATTGATACGCAAGAACAATTAGATTATGCAAGGAGTTTATAAAATAAAAATTTAAAATATTTATATGAAAAATAAATCTCTATAAAATTCATAAATGTTTTTATTTTGAAGATATAAATTAATATAGTAAAATTAAAATAATGGAGAATAGTAAAAGTGGAAAAAAATAATTCTAATAATACCTTTAAAAATACAATCGACAAAGATGAAATTGATTTACGTTTAATTTTTCAATTTCTTAAAAGAAATGTAAGAAGATTTATTATTTACGGTAGCAGTACTTTTATTATTTTTTGTCTTTTCTCCCTTACTTTAAAAAGAACCTATAGAGGCGAATTTCAGATAGTTATTTCAAAGCAATCAGAAGATAATCCTTTTCTTTCTCAATTAGGATCTATAACTTCCTCATTAAATATTAGAGGATTTTCCTCAATTGGATCATCTACAAATTTATCTACTCAAATTGAAATACTTCAGAGTCCTTTATTATTAATGCCAGTCTATGAATTCTATAACGAAGAAATGAAATCCAAGAACGATAAATTCTTGAAAGAATCATTTAGAGATTGGGAAAAGAAAATTAAGCTAGAAAATATCATAACAACTTCTGTTTTGAATATTTCATTCGATGATAATGATAAGGATATTATAATTCCAGTTTTAAAAAAAATATCAAATGGATATCAAGGCCTTGAAGAAAAGAAGAGACAAAACCTAATGAAAAATACTAGTGATTATTTTCAAAAACAGATAGATGTTTATAATAAAAAAAGTACCGATTCCTATAAAAAGGCACAGTTATTCGCAATAAATAATTCATTGCCAATAATTAATGATATTAAACTTATTGAGAAAGATAATATAGAATCGATGCGTATAACAGCTGTAAATAAGATAAATTTTATCGATGAACAATTAAATCAGATTTCTAAGATCGAAAATAATCAAGATTTGGAAAATTTTTTGTTTTTAAGCTCTGCAAATAACGATGCGATAAACAATCAGATAAATAATCTAGCTAAAATTAATTCTAAATTATCATTTCTAAGAAATACCTATAAAAATGATGATATCCTTATCAGAATGACTTTAGAAGAAAAAGATATTTTACTTACAAATCTAAAATCTTTATTTATATCTTATTTGAAATCTGAAAAAAGCTTTTCTCAAGCAACTTTAAAAACAGCTTCAAGATCAGCAGAAACTTTAATAAAGTATCAAGAACTAATGAAAAATTCTTTAAAAGATTCAAAAATTCTAGCTAAATTGGAAGATAGCTATCGAATGAATCAATTAGAGCAGCAAAGAATACAAGAACCATGGGAAGTTATTACAAAGCCAAATTTACTAGATTACCCTGTAGCTCCAAGTAGAAAGAGAATAGGAATAATAGGTTTGCTTTTTGGATTTTTAATGGCTGGAGCGAGATCATATTTATTAGAGAAAAAAAGTGATTTTATCTTTAGTATTAAGGAAGTCTGCGAAATTTTTAAAAAACCGATTTTGTTTAAAATAGATTTATCAGACGAAGAAGATATATCTAATAAACTTGCTATTCTAAAAATTATATCTGAAGAGAATTTGGAAAAAAAAGCTATTTATCTTATAGATGATAAAGAAATTAATTTCTCAGTAAAAATTAAAAATTATTTTATAGAAGAAAATATAGAAAATTTAAAATTTATTCAGGATTTTAGTTTAGTTAAGAGTTTTTCATCCTTGATTTTGTTTGTTAAAATAGGTAGTTCTAAAAGAAAGGATTTGATCAATTTAAATCAAAAATTTAGATTTTTAAACTTAAAAACAATTGATATTGTTATCTTAAATAATTAAAAAATGATTATTAAATATCTTTTAAATTCATGTAAATTTTTAAAATTTAAATTTGACAGAAAAAATTTAAATTATCTTATTTTTATAAATATCTTTTTTATTGTTGCTAATTTTCCAATGGTTTCATATGCTGAGAAATTAAATAAGCCTTCAAAAGAATATATATTTAAATACCCTTCCGATCAAGAATATATTTTAGGAGCAGGAGATGTTATTAGTTTGAAAGTTAATGATTTTACCAAAGACCTTAATGGGATTTTTGTTATTGGTGGAGACGGAACTATTAATGTTAAAAGATTAAGAAAGATTTATGTCGCAGGTTTGACTACTTCTGAGCTTGAAGAAATATTGAATAAAAATTTTTTAAAATTCGTAAAGCAACCTGATGTTCAGGTGGATATTTTAACTTATAGGCCACTTAAAGTTTATATCGAAGGCGAAGTTGATACTCCTGGAGTTTATATTTTGGAAAATACATTATCGCAATATCAAGAACGTTACACTCAAAGAAATAGTAATTTCTTCAAATTAGAAGAGAATAAGAATAATGTAGATAAAGTTAATAAAATTGAAGATAATTTTGATGGCATGGATAAAAAATTAAATGTATTTCCGCATCGAAATTATTTTCCAACAGTATTTGATGCTATTAAAAAAAGTGGAGGAATAACTATAAATGCTGATATAAGTAAAATTATTATTACAAGAAAAAATAGTATCTCAGATGGAGGTGGGCGAAAGCAAACTACTATTAACCTACTAGATACAATAATGCTAAAAGATTCAAATCAAAATATTAGATTGATGGATGATGATACTATATTAATCCCTAAAAGTAATAATGGTTTTTTAACTGATATAAGTAAAGCAGTTAAATCAAATTTAAATCCAAAATTTGTGAAGGTTTTTGTTTATGGGAGAGTAATAAGTGAGGGGGTTGTAAATGTAAATCAAACTGGAGTTGTTAATGATGCTATTGATCTCGCTAACGGAACAAAAGTTCTTAAAGGTAAAATTAAGTTTATTAGATATAAATCGGATGGCACAATTGAAAAAAGGTTTTTTAACTATAAAAAGAATGCTAAAAGAGGAGGATTTAATAATCCTTATTTAAGAAATGGTGATCTAATAATAGTTCAAAAAAATGTCTTAAATAAAACAAATGAGGTTATATCAGAAGTGTCCGAACCCTTTAGAGGTCTTTTATCTACATATGCTTTCTTTAAGTTATTTGAACTTTAATTTTGAGAAATTTAGGATGTTATAATTCAGTTTATTATTTGTAGTTTTTAGAGATGGTATGGATAATAAATGTAGAATTTTAGTAACAGGTGCTGCTGGATTTATTGGATCCTTTTTAGTCCAAAGACTCTTAAATAATGGCGAGAATGTTCTTGGGATCGACGATTTAAACAATTATTATGATGTAAATTTAAAGAAAAGTAGATTAAAAAATATCGAGAATTGTTTTAATTCATCTTCGGGATATTGGGAATTTAAAAAAATTTCAATTGTCAATAAGGAAAAACTTGAAGATGTTTCAAAGTCTTTTAATCCAAATATAGTTATTAATTTAGCAGCGCAAGCAGGTGTTAGATATTCAATTGAGAATCCGAAATCGTATATTGATTCAAACTTGGTTGGATTTTCAAATATATTAGAAATTTGTAGGAATTTAGATTTAGATAATTTTATTTATGCCTCAAGTAGTTCAGTATATGGAGAAAATAATTTGACGCCTTTTCGTGAGGAACATAATGTAGATCGACCGGTAAGTCTTTATGCTGCTACTAAAAAATCTAATGAAGTTTTGGCGTATGCTTATAGTCATCTTTATGATATTCCAACCATAGGCTTAAGGTTTTTTACAGTTTACGGACCATGGGGAAGGCCAGATATGGCACCAATGATTTTTGCTAAAAATATCTTAAAAGGAATACCAATTAATATTTTTAATAATGGGAATATGATTAGGGACTTTACTTATATCGATGACGTAATAGAAGGCATAATTAAGTGTTGTTATAAGCCCATTTCTCAAGATAATTTTTTTGAAGAAAACAACAAAAAAAAATCTAAGACAAGATATGAAATTTTTAATATTGGAAATAATAGGCCAGTAGAATTAGATTATTTTATTCAACTATTAGAAAATAATTTTGGAATTAAAGCAATAAAAAAAATGAGGCCTATGCAAATGGGTGATGTCAAAGTTACCTATGCTGATACTTCAAAACTGAATAAATGGGTTAACTATAAACCAAATACTTCTATTGAAGACGGTGTCCAAAAGTTTGCAAAATGGTACAAAGAGTATTACGAAATTAATCTCTGATTATTTTTACTATATTTATAAAAATTTATGGCTATTTTGATTACTGGTGGGACTGGGTTTATTGGAAGTCATTCTTGTTTAGAAATATTAAAAAGGAGATACGATATTGTAATTATAGATGCACTTTTTAATAGTTCAGAATTAGTTCTAGAGAGAATAAAAATTCTATTAAAAAGGGAAAATCATAAAGATTTTTATATGAAATTCTATAAATGTGATCTTCGAAATGAAGAAACTCTTAGAGAAATATTTCAAAAGCAAGTTTCCTATGGTAAACCTATTAAGGCTGTAATCCATTTTGCAGGCTCTAAATCGGTAGGCGAATCATTTTGTGATCCAGATTTATATTGGAATAATAATTTAGTGAGCTCATATTCTTTATTTAAAATTATGGAAGAATTTAATTGTAAGAAACTTGTCTTTAGCAGTAGTGCTAGTGTTTATAGTTATGCTTTTGGAAATAAAGTATATGAGAATTCTAAGTTAGGACCTTCAAGCCCATATGGCGAGACTAAATTAGCAATAGAAGAATTATTACGCAAAATTCATTTACAAAATAATGGCTGGCAAATTATTTCACTTCGATACTTTAATCCAATAGGAGCACATCCCTCAGGCATTATTGGAGAATTTCCTTTAAAAAAAAACAGAAACATTTTCCCTCAATTATGTAGAGTAGCTGGCTCTAAGGATGAAAAATTATATCTTTTTGGCAAAGATTGGCCAACTAAAGATGGTACTTGTGTGAGAGATTATATTCATGTTCTAGATTTAGCCAGAGCTCATTTAAGTGCACTTGAATTATTAATAAATGGTAATTTAGGAATGATGTGCTTAAATGTAGGTACTTCAATTGGTACATCATTACTTGAATTGATAGATACTTTTGAAAGAGTTAATAAAGTGCATATCAAGTATATTTTTGGAGAGAGAAGAATAGGAGATGTAGCTTTCTTAGTTGCGGACAATAAATTATTTTATGAAACTTTTGGTTGGTATCCGAAATATGATATTAGCCGAATGTGTAAGGATGCTTGGAGATGGCAGACTATGAATCCAAATGGTTATTTATCATAATATTTATTGTTTAAATTAGAACCAATCCTCCAACATTTGATTCCATATTTTTCAGCATCATTTATATTTGATATACCTCTCGTATCAAATATAAATGATGGTTTTCTCATCATTGGAGCAACTTCTTCCCAATCAATCTGTTCAAATTCTAACCATTCAGTAAGAATCACAATAGCATCAGCACTCTTGGTCGAATCTAAAAGCGATTTTGAAAAGTTCCATCCTGAGTTATTGTCATTTTTTATTAATTGAGGCTGTCCCAGGTCCTTCTCAATTTGAAATTCTTCTACTTTAGGATCATAAATTTTCAACAAAGCTCCTTCCTCAATCAATCCTTTGCATATTTTGATTGCTGGCGACTCTCTTGTATCGTTAGTATTTGCTTTGAAAGCGAATCCTAAAATAGAAATTTTTTTCCCAGATAGTGTTCCAAATAAATTTTTTACTATGATATTTAGAATTCTTTCACTTTGCCAATTATTAATATCTAGAACTTTTTGCCAATATGCAGAAACTTCTTTTAAACCATAATAGTCGCAAATGTATACTAAATTAGAAATATCTTTCTTAAAACAACTTCCACCAAAACCAGGACCAGGATTAAGAAAATACTTGCCAATTCTTTTATCTGTTCGTATAGCTTCTGAAACTTCTTTAATATCAGCTCCAGTTGTTTCGCATAATGCTGAAACAGAATTTATTGAACTAATTCGTTGGGCCAAAAATGCATTTGATATTAATTTGGAAAGTTCTGAGCTCCATAGATTGGTAGTTATTATCTTCTCTTTCTTAATCCAATTTAAATAAACATTACTTAGTTGTTCGATTGATTGTTGATCATCTCCTCCTATTAGAACTCTATCAGGGTTTTCAAGATCATTAATAGCTGTTCCTTCTGCAAGGAATTCTGGATTTGAAAGAACTGAGAAACTATTATGATTTTCTTTTTTACTAGACTCCAATATCTCTTTGATAACTTGTGCCGTTTTTACTGGTAGAGTGCTTTTTTCTACTACTATTGTAAATCCTTTAGCAAATTTTGATATTTGTCGAGCTGATGATTCGACCCATTTAAGATCGCTTGCTTTTCCTGCACCAATCCCTTTGGTTTTTGTTGGTGTGTTTACAGAAATAAAAATCATATCTGCTTTCGCAATATTTTCCTTTAGTGAAGTTGAAAAATGTAAGTTTTTACCTCTTCGTCTAAGGACTATATCTGATAGACCAGGTTCATATATAGGTATTTGTGAAACGTCAGGATTATTCCACCTATTGATTCTATCTTTATTAATATCAACAACATTTACTGAAATATTATGACACCTATCTGCAATTACGGCCATTGTTGGACCTCCTACGTACCCAGCTCCAATACAGCAAATATTTTTTATATGTTTAGTCATCGTTTTCTTTTTTTGAAATGATTTATTGTTAAGTCCAAGCCTATACTTATATTAGTATGCGGCTCCCAATTAAAGAGTTTCTTAGCAAGTTTTATTGACGGTTTTCTATTGATTGGGTCATCTATAGGTAATGCAGAAAATTTCATTTCTTTATTTAGATTTAGCTTTTTATTTATTAATTCAGCAATTTGCAAAATAGAATAATTTTCATTAGGATTTCCAAAGTTAACTGGGAGATTGTAATTTGATTGCATCAATCTTTCCAATCCCTCTATTAAATCAGAAATATAACAAAATGATCTCTTTTGTTTGCCTGAACCGAAAATTGTTAGGGGCTTTTTGGAAATAGCTTGAGTTATGAAATTGCTTATCAATCTACCATCATCACTTTTCATCCTTGGTCCATAAGTATTAAAAATTCTTGCAATTTTTATTTCAGTATTATGGCATCTAAAAAAATCCATGCA
>MDSZ01056976.1_pt1 | contig 16695 bp, 19 predicted proteins | sample 811201 | NCBI WGS metagenome assembly MDSZ01 (sample SAMN05326647, study PRJNA326480) | marine metagenome | isolation source: seawater | place: Indian Ocean: North | collected 2010
AAGAATAACGAGCACCTCACCACCACCGATATTGAACACACTCTAAGACTATCCACTGAATGGAAGTATCAATAATCTACGAACCAATTACCACAGCAACATAACCGCATAGCCAAACTTCACGAAGGCTGCTTTCTTTGTTGTCATGGTCGTTTAGTGGGTCGAGTTATTTATAGAAATTTTAAGCTGCTGATGGGCCATAATCGAATAAAGGCGCGGCCCACCACCATCTCTTCTTCGATTGGGCCAAAAAATCTTGAATCTCGAGACCCGGCTCTATTATCTCCTAGAACAAATACATAGTTATCAGGGATCAAACAACTAGTTTCTGTAGCGACTTCACATGACGCTACATCTTCAAAGCCATTTGGCAGCTCTGTAGCAGTGCTCGATGACAAATAAGGCTCAACTAGTAGTTGACGTATAGAGGATCCTGATTCGGTTATATAAATACGGCCATCAATAATTTCTATGAGTTCACCTTCAAGTCCAATAACTCGTTTAATTAAGTCAGTGTCACCTACGTCTTCGTTAGAGGGCCGCTTGAAAACTACCAAGTCTCCTCGCCCTATATCGCCAACTTTATAGCTTAATTTGTTGACTAAGACTCGGTCTCCCACCTGAAGAGTCGGAGTCATTGAAGAAGATGGAATGTAGTACGCTTGCATTAGGAATGTCTTAATAAGAAAAGCGACTAGCAGCGCTCCGAGTATTACGGCTCCCCATTCGAGAAAGCTTTTCATAGATTTTTTTCCTTGCTGCTCTCCACCATCCTCTTCCACATTGTTGCTGAAATCTTCGTCAGGGTATGGGCTACTCAGTGACATCCGCTCCGCTTCGGCTGCATCTTCTTCTGCAATATAATCTTGGTTCTCTACAGAACTAGCTTGATAGGGCACTTCCTCATCAGTTCCGCAGTCATTCTCTGTGTCAGTTGGTGAGAACTCCGGAGAGTTCTCGAGAGAGCGTTCAACAGCTTTAGCCACTACATCATCAACCCACTGTTCGCCGAACGCTTCCTTATCATCTTTCTCAACCACAAAACCGGAGGTTAGCCGAGATCGCTACTATACGTCTCATCACAAGTTTTGTTTATACCTATCAGTAATTGCTATTGCAGTCTGCTTAGCCAAATCTGCTGGAATATAGTCTGGAGATTTTAGAATCTTCGTATTTGGTGAAAGACGAAGAAGCAAGCGCTTCAACCAGGCTATTCCAGTGACTATTAGCTCGACTTCAAAGCCGCCATCATCAGTAGATGAATAATTCTGAATGGGATAAGTCGATAAGATCCAGGAATCCTCTTGTGATATTACTAAAGTCACCGGACTGCCTTCTGATTCTAAATCCCATTTCTCACCATTCAAGATTGACTCTGCTTCTTCATCGGGGAGGTTGTTAATTTTACTTGTTCCACGAGCTTCTAAAATACGATCCAATCTAAAGAGCCGGTAGTCTCTAGCCGTGTTGCAGTATGCATGTAGATAATGTGAGTGGTCACGATTCACTATCTCTATCGGATGAACCGTTCGAGTTGTGCTCTCGTCCTTACTATAAGCGTAATATCGAATACGAAGCTGCGTTCCAGTCTCTATTGATTTATTAATCTCAGATAAATCTTGATTTTGAAATTCGGCAATATCCAAGTCAAAAGTATCTCCACTTTGGCCGAGACACTTTTCCAGTTTTTCAATTGCGCTATTTAATGCATAGGAATCATTTTTTCCTTGAATAATTGCCAGGGTCTTAGCCTTTCTAAGAACCAGAAATCCTTGCTCAGGCGTAAGACGTATCGGGCGAGCAAGCCAATCGGCCTGATCAATCCATACGCGACCATCTTCAACCAGAACCTCGATGAGTGTATCCGGGGTGTGTGGGTAGGGGCCCACCATGAAAAGAACTTTAGTCAAGTCGTCTAAAAGTAATGGCTCAGGGTATTCGAATCGCTGGGCAATTGACTCTAGCGTCGGTCCATCGTTACTCATTATCCATGGGATCATTGCAAGTAAGCGTTCGAGTTTCTCTACTGCTTTAAGTTTCCCCATTGGATTCCTCAATGTATCGCCCAATATATTCAAGATATTGGCTTCTCATTTCTTGAGGGGAAATAATCTCAGCATGGTCCAGCAGAAGCGTTAACCGATGAAAGAAGGCTTCCTTATTGCTTACCGAAATCGTGGCGACCCCAGATCCGTTATCCTCAATTTGGATGGGAGTTTCAAGACTTGTTCGTGCCCATTCCAACAATTCACTGTCAATGCGGATAGTTGTTTCCACAGCTTGCTGGCTTCCATAACTCCATGGTTTAAGATTCACTCGTGGTGGATGATCGGGAATTTCATATGAACCAAATACTTCGTCCAATACAAGTTCAGAAACTTTGTCCACTCGGAACGTTTTTACTGCTTCCTCCTGCACACTGTTACCAGTTAGATACCACCTTCCATTAGCAAATTCCAAACGCCATGGTTCAATATTCCTACTTTTTCCACCGTAATTAAACGAGGCTTTCCTACGGTGAGAAATTGACTCAAATAGCTCTGCAACGTTGCTCACATCGTAATCTTCCAATTTTAAAACATTTGATGTGACGCTCCCTTCGTACCCACCCAATTTACGCATGGCTTCAATTTCACTGATCCCATCTAGAACTTTGATACTGGCAATTGCAAAATTCAAAGCAGTGAGTTCTTCTTCAGTGAGATTTAAATCATCAAGATAATAGGTTGATTTATTAATGAAGTAGCCTTCGACTGGAGGATTAGTTCCAGGAACAGTTGTTAATTCCAGTTGAACCCCCATATCCCTTAACGCATTTTTGTCCCTGTCAAATGTTCTGCGGAATGCTGCTAAATCGTCTGGATACATTCCAACGCGGGATTTTAATTCTGAAGCTGATTTTGGTATGTCTGAATTTAATAGTTCAGCAAGTAAATTTAAAGTCCTCTCGAGTTTCTTTGAAGTCATTACTTAATCGCCTTAATCTTTTTGTCAGCACTAATCTTCAACTCACAAGCTCTCAATCAACTTTTCCACTCGCTCGTCTGTAGAAATAAATGGATCTTTGCAAAGAACTGTGCGCTGAGCTTGATCATTCAACTTAAGATGAACCCAATCCACTGTGTAATCGCGATTGCGTTCTTTCGCCCTTCGAATAAAATCTCCTCGTAATTTGGCTCTGGTCGTTTGTGGTGGATACTCAACTGCATGTGCTATGTCTTCGTCGCTACAAATTCTTTCTAGCTTTCCATTAGCTTGAAGAATATAGAAGAGTCCTCTTTGCCGATTGACATCATGGTACTGAAGATCAATTAACGAAACTTTTGGATCAGAGAGGCCTAAACCATACTTATTTCTATATCTTTCAATTAGGTGAAACTTCGTCACCCAATCACATTCCCGCGAAAGGCTCAACGGATCTTTCTTTAGGCCTGTAATACAGTGTTCCCACATGTTTAGAGACTGTTTTTCCTCTGGTGATAGCTCTCGCCTATCAGAAAACTTTAAGGCCTTTTCCAGAAATTCTGATTGAATATCAAGAGCGCTCAGCTCTCTTCCGCTGGCGAGTCTCACTTTTCGGGTGCAACTAATGTCGTGGCTTATTTCCCGTATAGCTCGTATCGGATTTTCTAAGGTCATATCGCCCATAAAGACAGTTCGCTCTTCAAGCATCCTTAAGATCAAGGATGCAGCCCCGATCTTCAAAAATGATGCATATTCATTCATATTTGAGTCTCCGACAATTACATGCAATCGGCGATATTTTTCTGCATCTGCGTGTGGCTCATCTCGAGTGTTTATTATCGGCCTACTTCTAGTTGTAGCACTGGAAATCCCTTCCCAAATATGCTCTGCTCTTTGACTAATACAGTAAGTAGCGCCTCTCGCTGTTTGGAGAACTTTCCCAGAGCCAGCATAAATTTGCCTAGTCACAAAAAATGGAATCAGAGTTTCGTCATATACCGCAGTATTGTCATCTCGAACAGTACAGAAATTTTCGTGGCAACCATACGAATTTCCTGCGGAGTCAGTGTTGTTTTTGAATAAATAGAGTTGCCCATGTATTCCTTCTTCAGACAATCTCTCTTCGGCGCCTAATAAAAGTTGATTTAGGATTCTTTCTCCAGCTTTGTCATGCGCTACCACGTCGTAGATTGAATCACACTCTGGTGTCGCATATTCAGGGTGAGATCCGACGTCTAAATAGAGCCTAGATCCATTTGCTAAAAAAACATTACTGCTTCTCCCCCATGAAACCACCCTCCGGAACATATACCGGGCCACTTCATCTGGGCTCAACCGTCGCTGGCCATTAAGAACACAGGTAACTCCATATTCACTTTCAATTCCAAAGATACGCCGGTCCATGGGATAACACTAGATTAGACTCGGCTCAGACCCAAGCATTATAGAACTTCTTTAGCTCGGCATTAACCCTAAAAGTTCATCGCCTTCTATTCTTCGAAACGCTCTTCGTCCGTTTACATGAGATAACTCTGCGACTTCTAAATCATCTGGCTCTAGAATTCGGTCTGGCCCTGCAAGAGCGTTGATAGCCGATTGAATTCCGTCACGAAGGGTCAAACTATCACTGTAAGTTTTTGAAAACCGTTCAAAGATAACTTCTGCATCTCCTCCGAGTACGGCAAAGTCCGAGTGATCCTTTACTGTCCCATCATAAAGAATATGAAATAACTGCCCAGAAGGAGATCCTCCTTCTTGATTGATTTCCGCAACAAGAATCTCAACTTCCATCGGTTTCATCTCGTGAGTGAAGATTTGACCTAGCATCTGCGCATATTGATTTGCCAGACTTCTAGCATCAACATCATCTCTACTGAATGAATACCCTTTTAAATCAGCATGCCTTACTCCTGCAATCCGCAATTGATCAAATTCGTTATATTTGCCGACACCAGCAAATGCTATCCGGTCGTATATTTCACTAACCTTTCGAAGAGTGTTCGAAGCGTTTTCCGCAACGATCAATATTCCCTCTTCGTAAGTCACCCCAATTAACGACCTTCCGCGTGCTATGCCTTTTCTTGCATAGTCAGCACGATCTTCCATAAGTTGTTCAGGAGCTACATAGAAAGGCATACTCATTTCACTCACCTCCCGATACTTTGGAACGTCTGCTATCAATAATCGTTCCGAAAATAGTCGACACATCATTTGTCGGGACGGCCTCGTATCCATCTACACTAATTTTTGCAATGATCGGATACAGGTCTCTAATTAAATCAGGACCGCCCGTTGCAGAGTCTTCATCAGCTGCTTCAAAAATTGCATTTGCGGCCAGTTCAACTGCTTGAGATTCTTGAAGTTGATCTTCGTATCCCATTTTGATGACTGTGGTTGCGTGGACGCTCCCCGATCCAGTGGAGGCATAATTTGCCTCTTCATAACGACCGCCAGTGACATCGAATTGAAATAGCCTTCCAGTAGATTGACGAAGGTCGAATCCAGCGAATATGGGAATTACAGCTAACCCCTGCATCGCCTGAGGAAGGTTTTGCCTAATCATTTGACTAAGTTGATTAGCCTTTCCGTCGAGACTTAGGGACTTCCCCTCTACTTTCTCGTAATGTTCAAGTTGCAATTGGAAAAGACGGACCATTTCTAGAGCAGGACCTGCCGCCCCAGCAATTGCGATACCTGAGTATTGATCAGCGGGAAAGACTTTTTCCATAGTTCGATGGCTAATCTGGTGACCGCTGGTCGCCCTTCTATCTCCAGCGAGTATCACGCCAGAGTCATACTTTATAGCGACACATGTAGTTCCGTGAGGAAGGTCATCTATCAGGCTACTTCGAACTGCATTCTGGATACCCACATCATCAACAAGAGCAAGGAAGTTTGGCCCAGGGTCTTGTTCTGGAGTAAATCTTGGTAGTGTCATCCTACTGATCGTATCGGCTATAGGTATGCTGCCACTACTGTCCGCCTTTTTGGACATAGGATTTAACGAATTCTTCTGCATTTGACTCTAGAACCTGATCGATTTCGTCAAGTAAATCATCCAAATCACTCGACAGCTCATTCGTATTGACCTGACTGCCTTTTTCTAGATTGACCTTATCTTCAGTCGATTGTGGTGAATCCGATTCATCATCTGATTCATAGTATTTTTGATTTTCCATCACTAACTCCTCACAAATAAGCCTCAACTCTATGATAGAGCTAAATCCCTATAGCATTGATTAATTCCGCAGGAGTATCACATTCTGCTATAAGTTGCTCGACATCTTTCTTAGTTCCCTTTAGCGGATCTAAGACCGGAATTCTCTTAACAGTTGTTCCATCTAGTTTAAATACAATTGAATCCCAATTAGCTGAAATTATCTGTTCTGGCCATTTCTGTAAACACTTACCTCGAAAGTAAGCACGCGTCTCACTTGGTGGGTTAACAACACCATCTTCTACTCCGCTTGCCTCAGTCAGTTCCTCCATTTCTAATTTGTTGAAGATGCTGAATTCATCTCTAATATCGTGATACTGAACTGCTAGGGATCGTGTCCGTGCATCAAAAAAAGACAAATTGTGGCGTTCAGCAAAACTGTCCAAAAGGCGCTTTTTTGCTATCCAATCTATTCTCGAGTGTAAACCATTTAAGTCTGATGCCAAACCGTTGAGAACTTCTTTCCAAGCTCTTAAGACGTCGGCTCCTATGTCTCCACCCACATATTCTAATCCCCCTTTTTCTGCGTATTCTTCTGCTCTTTCATACAGATAGCTTTGAACTTCAAGAGCAGTTATGGATTTTCCGTTTGTTCTTTGAATAGGTCGTGAAAGTGTTAAGTCGTAGGAAATGTCTTTCATCGCCTGAACAGGATTATCGAAGAGGAATTCTTCTTCAATATAGTTGTCTTCCACCATTGCTAAGACAAAACATGTAGCGCCAACCTTTAAAAAGGTAGCAAATTCACTCATGTTGGCATCGCCACAGATGACATGGAGACGTCGATAGCGATCAGAGTCTGAATGGGGCTCATCGCGTGTGTTAATAATGGGTCTCTTCAAAGTTGTTTCTAGTCCGACCTCTTCTTCGAAAAAGTCAGCCCTTTGAGTTAACTGGTAGCTAACAGCATCTGGATCGCTACCGATTACCTCGCATCCAATTTTTCCTGAGCCGGTGTATATCTGCCTAGTAATTAAGTGGGCTATTCCATGCCGAATTACATCCCCAAATGGTGTAGAGCGATCCATGAGATAGTTTTCATGACATCCATAAGAATTCCCCTTACCATCAGAGTTATCTTTGTACACCACAAGCTCTTCACCGTCCGGCAGAAATGATTTGGCTGCTTTCATAGCTTCCCGGAGGATAACTTCACCAGACTTGTCGTATCGTACGACTTCTAGAGCATTATGGCATTCCGGAGTTGAGAGCTCAGGATGTGCATGGTCTACGTAAAAGCGAGCACCATTAGTTAAAACTGCATTAACTAAATGAGTCTCAACAATAGGAGGCAAAGACCCGACCGGAGCAAATCCTCTCGCGTCATTCGCAGGAGTTTCGTCTTGAAAATCCCATACAACCGAATCGGCGATTCCAGTTTGAAACCCCTGTTCGTTCCCTTGAACATATGATGTTATCAACATAGACGAAGCCCAAATAGGGTTTGGGTCTTCAACACCTTTGTGGATAATGGAATACTCAGTTTCGATTCCGCAGATTTTTTTTACTGCCATATGTGAATCTTACAGGTATTGACCTGAGATGGATTTCCTGGCAGGTTGCTCATCAGTATCACTGAATAGTGTCCGGATAAAGGTAATGCGTTCACCTTTTTTACCTGAAATCTTTGCCCAGTCATCGGGGTTCGTTGTGTTCGGCAAATCTTCGTGCTCGTGGAATTCCTGTCGAATAGAGCTGATGAAGTCTTCGAGATTTAAGCCTTTCTCCCCTGTAGAGAGAAAACGTTTTATTGCTAGTTTTTTCGCACGCCTAACAATATTTTCAATCATTGCTCCTGAAGCAAAATCTTTGAAGTACATAACTTCCTTATCTCCGTTTTGATATGTTACTTCAAGAAATTGATTTCGATCTTCTATCGCGTACATCTCTTCTACTGATTTTTCTACTAGTACCCTTAAGGCTTTATCCCCATCTCCTCCGCCTAATTCGTCGACAACTTCAGCGGAGATAGGAATTCTCTCATTGACGTAGTGGCCGAATATCGCAACAGCCGAATCCTGATTTGGCCGGTCAATTCGAATTTTTAGGTCTAGTCTTCCAGGCCGAAGGATAGCTGGGTCGATAAGGTCTTCGCGGTTAGATGCGCCGATTATTATTACATTTCTAAGTGCTTCAACACCATCAATTTCGGCCAATAATTGTGGTACAACTGTTGACTCCATATCCGAGCTGATACCACTCCCGCGTATTCTAAACAGTGATTCCATTTCGTCAAAAAAGATAATTACAGGCCATCCTTCTTCTGACTTTTGTCGAGCATTTTCAAAAATCAGTCGAATATGGCGTTCAGTTTCTCCTACGTATTTGTTTAGGAGTTCCGGTCCCTTGATATTGAAGAAGTAACTCTTGGGCTTTGACTCATCTGAATTCTCTTGGATTTTTGTTGCCAAAGAGTTTGCTACCGCTTTGGCTATAAGCGTCTTCCCACAACCAGGAGGGCCATACAATAACATTCCCTTTGGAGATGGAAGATCATGTTCGTCATAAAGATCTTTATGTAGATATGGGAGTTCAATAGCATCAGTAATCTGTGAAATTTGATTATCCAAACCACCAATATCGCTGTAAGTGACCGATGGGACTTCTACCAACACATGATCTTCCAATTCGGGCTCTGGAATGATTTCAGTAAGTATGTCGGCATTGGTTGCGCATAATAATAAGGTTCCTTGATCCATCTGAACGCCCTGCAGGTCGTCGCAAAGATCTACCACTCTTTCCTGATCTGTTCTCCCTTTAACTAGAGCCCTTTTCCCATCAAAGAGAATCTCTTTCAGGGTTACAATTTCACCAGTCTTTTCACCATCGCGCGCCGAAACTACATTCAAGGACTCATTCAAAAGAACTTCTTGCCCCGTCCGAAGTTCTTTGGCATTTATATCTGGATGAAGCTCAACTCTGATTTTTCGCCCAGCAGATTGTATGTCCACTGTCCCATCAGTATTTTCCCCCAGAAAGACTCCATAGCCTGATGGCGGCTTACTTAGCTTCTCAACTTCCGTCTTTAATTGTGCAATTTGAGAACGTGTTTCCTTTAGCAGAGTAACTAGATTTTGGTTTTCTGAAGCAGCCTTTGTGAGTAATTTTTTTGTCTCTTTCAGCTTCTCTTCTAGAAGACTAATCCTACGAGGAGCAAGATTGTTGACCTCACGAAGTTGGGCATTGCGTTCAGCTAACAAATCAGCGTGGGCCTTAAGTTCTTTTAACTCATTAAGCGCATTCGTTAATTCAGACTTCGCAGATGATTCGTTCATTTCTTCTCCTTATAGAGACCTTATCCGAAGAACAGATCAAACTAGGAAATAGGGTTACTGGTTTCTTTTAAATGACAGTGAATAATTTTATGTGTGTAGCAAAATTTTCTCTGAAATTTGCTAGAATATTTTTCGTCCCATGGGCATTAATTTGTTTGTTTGTCAAAGAGGAAGTTATGAAAGTCTGGATTGATCAGGATTTGTGCACTGGCGATGGCCTCTGTGAAGAGATAGCTCCAGATGTATTTACCTTATTGGACGATGGCCTTGCTTATGTTAAAGAAGGCGATAAAGTCTTCGCAGATCCAGGAGGGCCTGAAGGACTTGCTGCTGTCCCCGATGGGCAAGAAGAAGCCACTATCGAATCTGCCGAAGAGTGTCCAGGAGAATGCATCTTTATCGAGGTTTAACTTAAGCTTCCTGCATATCTAGCTTGAGTGATAAATCCTGTGTGGGCTACCATCCGATGTTCTGGGCGGACAGCTTGACCTTCAATGTGCCATGCTCTTCTACTAACTTCAAATGTTTCTTCCATAACGAACTCGGATGATTTTAGGGACTCTCTAAGTCTCATAGCTTGAGTGATGCTCGGAGTATACGCAACAAGTATTCCTCCAGAGACCATGCAGGCTGAAAGATGTGGCACAGCTTTCCAAGGTTCGGGCAGGTCTAAGACAACTCGTTCAAAATCTGTATCATTGATGCCTTCATAGATATCATTTATCGAGATTTCATAGTTCTTAAGTATCTCCTCGCCAAAAAAATTTAAGACATTCTTTTTGGCCCTATTTGCAAAATCCTCCCGAAGCTCATATCCAGTTATGTTTGCTCCAGCCCTTAACATTGCTATAGAAAGCGCACCCGAACCGACACCTGACTCCAAAATTTTAACGCCTGGATATACGTCAGCAGCGAGCAGTATGTGGCCAATATCTTTCGGGTAGATAATCTGAGCAGCTCTCGGCATTTTCAGAATTACATCACTCATTGTCGGTTTAACAACAAGATACGATTTGCCTGATGAGAGTTCTACATATTCCCCTTCTTTAGTTTTCAGCAAGTCACTATGACGTAGAAACCCCGAATGAGTGTGGAACTCACCATCCGGAGTAATCGTTATCAGGTAACGTCGATCCTTGGAGTCAACTAATAGAACTAAGTCGCCGTATTTGAGCGCAGCCATACTTAAATTACTCCGCTGCTGTTCGAGGCGACTGAAGAAGATTGATACGGTCACCCACTTTTAGTTCACTGGTAAAATATTTTCGTTTTTTCTCTATCAAGCCGACGATAGAAATGATCTTTAAAAAAGTGGTAAAGACACCAATAAAGAGCCACATATAACTACCTCTAAGAATTCCTTCTTTCAGAAACTTTATAATAAGAAATCTGCTCACCTTATTCCCCCACTTCATGTGGTCCTCACTCAGCCCTGATTACTTCTACGAATGTTTTAGTTCTTTCACCTCGTCTTTTGCCTGCATAGTAGACCATCAAAAGAGCCAGAATTGCTCCACCGACTGCAAATATCCGACGAGACAAAACGGTCGGCCCACTAAATTCATCTGTCTCCTCTTTGAGTTCAGTGAATTTTTTCTCTATGTCTTGACGACTGATAAGTGATTCTTTATCGGGCATGGATTTCACTGGCGGCTTTTAATTGAGCGGTATGAGAGGGTAGCGATAAGAAGAAGAAATGCAAAAATAATAAAGTAAGGAAGAAACGAAAGGCCGCCATCAAGGGCCGTAACTTCAGACTGAAGCAATCGTAGGATACCAAGGCTAAGATGACCCAGGCCAGCGGTTATAAAGATAAGCCCAACTAATCCATATCCTGTCCATTTCAACAAGGAAATTAGTGGGTCGCGGACTTCCTGCTTACCATACTGCACTAATGTGTCCTTAAGGTCTGTCAGTTTTCTCCCAACAGAATCCTTGATACCAAAATCAAACATATATCTCCTTAACAATTACACTACTGCGAGATTCCTATATGCACTACAAGCTAATCTGGTCGGTTTCTCAGATTCAGTTCTCGTCTATAGATTTCATATGTTTCGTGCAACAGTTGTCTTAAAAGTTCGAACCTTGCTTCTAAATTATGCGAGGAAAGAATTCTATATTTGTCATATGCCCCAAGAAAGCTACGATCAGCAATATTGTACAACTCTTCAATTACATTTGAATTTTTTGGCGTAGTCCTACCTATCTGCTTTCCAGATAGCTCAGAAATAGTCTTGGCAATTTCAGATTCAATAATTTCAATCTCATCCAGACGCTGACGACTTATTAATCCCGTCTCAGCGACTTCTCCGATTTCTATATCTGCTTTTGGATACGGGTCATCCAATAACCAATCTAATACACGAAAACGCTTCTCTCCGATGCAACTAATTGCGAGCTTGCCATCTCCAGTCTCAACCATTTGTTCTATTTTTGAAAGAGTTCCATACTCATGCCGTTGGTCTCCTCCGCCTACTTCGTGCCCTCTTTCTATAAGGCAAACGCCAAAGCTTTCTCCTGTCTCGAGACAATACTCAACAAGTTCCAGATATCGATACTCAAAAACACGTAGCGTAAATTTAGTACCAGGGAAAACAACCATGCTAAGTGGGAACATTGGAAATATAGTCATTTCATTCCTCGTTAACCGATAATCGGTTGCCTACTTCGGCTCAAAGAGTTCTATGGGAAGTCCGGAACTAAATGTGCGTAAGGCGTTTCCCAGGCTTATGTAAAATGAATCTATTTCAGTTTCAATCCAATCATCAGATTCGTCATGGTTTACCATGAAGCTGATAGTCATTTCTTCTCCAGAGTCCGCCGTAAAATAACCTACAAGGGCCACTGTTGTTTCCGTATAGGACACCTTGGCGTTTAAGTTCCCATTAAATACAGAATTTTGAAATTCTTGCGCTATCGTTCCTTCTACCCCAGCCACTGGAAAGGCCTCGAAGAGAAACGCTTTGACTGGTTCATGGTCTGCAATGCCCTGCATAATTCCACAGGTTGCTTGATTCCCCGTGCTGATGCCAGATCCATCTACCACTAGTAAACCAGTTTCGGGTAGGCCAGCTCCTCGAATAATTTCTGTAATTCCAGTGGTGCCTGAACTGGACTTCCCCTCTCCAGAGCGAGAATACCCTATCTCTTTAACTAGCATTTCTGCCGTCATAGAGTCATCGTTAACAAGCATTTGTTTAACAATTTGACTCATGGGAGGCGATTCTATTGAGAGCAGCACGACAAGGTCGTCTGGTAAGATCCCAGAAAATTCACGACCAGATTCAAGAATTATCACATTCCGAGCTTCGAGTAGATCATCGAAACTAGCAGCAAATCTAATCGCCGGGTCACGTGATGGAGTTAAGGGTGGTGGGTCCTCCACCCCGCGTTGAGAATTGTAGTTGTTTTTTAAACCGTCATATCCTTGGTCAAGGAGTGAGGCGCTCAGAGACCCAATTAGCGATTGTTCCTGTATATCTTCGCTCCAACTTTCGACTGTTCGGCTTTCGTCGTATCTTGATTCATTTACAAGAACTGCCCCTTGAATAAACAATATGTTCATTCCGACAGTAAGATCTGCCAACTGATCGGCGCTTGTATGTATCGTACTGAAATTCTCAGGCAATAACTCGATGTATGAATTCGTCATAAGGACGGGGTCACCACCTCCGAAGATATAAAGATCAGTACTAAGCAATGACCCATCTTCATTAGGTTCCCGTTCAGCTGCAAGGATAGTTTCATATGTAAACTCAGGCCCTAATTCCAAAAGCGCGGATGCCGCAGTAATAACTTTTGCGTTTGTCCCTGAAGAAAGAGGAATATTCTCTCTGACGCTGAACACAGGCTCTCCACCTACTGCAACGACCAGACAAGAGCTACTTGGAACAGAAGACATCAATAAGTCTAAATCTTTAACGAGAGCTTCTAGCTCTAATGGGGAGCTTAATAACTCTGGAGTCCGCCGAATTGAGAAGACTTGTGTTTCAAGTTCGTCAGTATTTTCAATCGACTTCGGCAAGGTCTCAACGTCGTCATAGCCATACTTGTTTGAACCGACGATTGCAGCGATAAGTGCTCCTAGTATTAGAGCAGGCATAGTGAATCTTTTTAAAATACTAAACACTCTTGCAGCATAGCTACGCTTCACGACCTGCTACTCCGTTCCTGTCTGTTCATCCCTTTGTAAGTATCTAGCATACGCGCAAAGGTTCGAAAGAGAGGACACTGCGCCTGCTCCACTGGAATGGCAAAGCCACTGTTCATTCCTGAGGGCAGCAATAGCAGGATTCAGTGGATCAGATGCAACTAGTTCAGAAGCTACCATTACAGGCTTTGACCAGTTTTTTGATCCGTTTACTATCGCAGAAACATACTTTCGCTCTTGAGCAGTATGGAACTTTATAATGCGCTCCATTCCCTCGTCAAGATAGTTACTTTCTGAATACAAGCGAGCCACATTACCTTGGATTCCTAAGCCCAAGAAAATGAGTGAATCTACCGATTCATGAGAAAGGACAAGATCAATAATTTGAGGTATTGTTTCGCGAGTCTCACCGCCAGCTAGATCTATTGGATTACCTCGACTCCATCGTGGAGGCAGTACCATATCGATTTCATTCACTAAATCATTTTGCAATTCAACTAGTCTCAAAGGAGACTTAGCAACAGCATCAGCAGTTAGGACTCCCCAGCCACCCGCTGTAGTCAGGATCAAAGTGTTTCGCCCCTTGGGTTTAGGTTGGGTTACAAAACTTGCAGCCCATTCGTAAGCCATTTGGGGATCCGAAGCTAGGAACGCTCCGGCTTGGTTTAGCATCCCTCGGAAGACTTGATAATCACTTGCAAGTGATCCGGTATGACTAGCTGCTGCCTTGGCCCCTTCAGGGCTAGCCCCACCCCTAATAACAATCACTGGCTTTGAGTTAGTGGCAGATTTAATGGAGTGAAAGAGCTTTCGCCCATCAGATACTCCTTCTAGATATAAGACAATTGCTTCTGTTTCCTCATCCTCAGCAAAATACTGCAAATAGTCTGAAGCATCTACACAAGTCTGATTTCCAATCGATACCCCTCGTGATATCCCGATACCCGCTTGCCTTGACAAGTTCATAAAAGACGAAAGAATGTTGCCTGATTGACTGGCTATAGCAATTTTTCCGCGCGGAGGGTATGGGGCAACTATCTGAGAGCATAGGTTAGATGGTGTTGAAACAAAGCCTTGCCCATTCGGGCCCGCTATAGCTATCCCAAGATCTCTTGATAACGCCGTAAGTTTTTTTTCAGCAATCTCACCATCTTTCCCAATTTCGCCATAACCACCTGAGACAATAAATGCAGCTTTCACTCCAATGTTCGCTGCGCCGATTAGAGCTTCGGGAACAGACTTCAATGGAACACATACCATTGCGAAATCAACGACCCCTTTAGGTATCTCGCTTAGGTCTTGCACCGTTGAAACCCCAAGTAACGTAATCCTCTCTTTGTTAGTAGCATAAACGGGCCCATCGAAACCAGAATTTAAAATGTTGTGAAGAGCAACAAACCCAAACTTTCCTGGGTGGCTTGATGCCCCTATAACTACTACTCCCTTTGGATCAAATAGAAATTTGAGATTGTTATGATCAACCATAGATCTCTACCAAAGCATCGACTGCTATTGGTACCCCATCTGAAATAAGTAGCGGATTGACATCGATAGATAGGATGTCTTCACGATCCATGGCGCATTCACCAATCGATGTCAACGCTTCTACCAGTTCATCTATGTCAATCTCTAGCTCTCCTCGAACCTGACCTAAAAGGTCCTTATGAGTTAGCTCATTAAACATAGACCGTATCTCATTTTTAGTTGCTGGTAGCAAGCGAAATATGACATCTTGAATTACTTCGGCAAATACCCCTCCTATACCGAATACAAGCACAAGTCCGTAATCTTCGCTTCGAGTAACGCCAGCAATGAATTCCCTAGAGCTCTCCACCTGTTCAGAAAGCAATAACGGATTTCCCCCAAATTCCTTTTCAAGCGAACTAGCGGCATTTCGAACAGAGCCTTCATTGTTTAAATTAAGCTTGACACCGCCTAAGTCAGATTTGTGAGCGAATTCTTTCCCGCTGACTTTAAGAACTACAGGAAATCCAAGCTTTTTTGCTTCTTCTACTGCCTCTTCGCTGGAATGAACAATAACCTCTCGAGTCGTTCTAAGGCCATAGCTGTTCAGTAAACTCTTACTCTCGTATTCAGTCAGGGCATAGCTTTTTGGCACAGTTAACAACCTTTTCCTACGAACCTTACCTTATAGCTCGGCAGATGCATTCGTTACGACATGTGGGCAAATTGCTTAAAGCTGTGATTAGATGCATGTTGGAAGGAGTTAGTTTGTACATCATTGCTGCAGTATTCGTCGATGATATTTCCTTACGTGAAATAGAAGGTTCGGTAGCGCGAATAGATCTCACAGGCGTTCAGTTCTCATCATTGGTTGAGGATGACTTTCCAATGATGTTCGCCCCACACCTTGCGCTTTTGATTCACTCAGATGACGCATCTACTGATAATGGGGTTCTCGAAGTGACGTACTATCGCGGAGATGAGCAAATAGCCAGAAACGTCCAACCACTGAATATCGAGGCTGGAAAATTCGCTTATCGGTTAGTTCGTGCTGAAATGGAGTTTGTTGAACCTGGAAGAATTGAAGCTCGATGCAGAATAGGTGATGGCGATCCCTTGGTAGTTCCGTACACGGTAAAAACACAAAATGAAGACTGAAAGTATTCTTTATCGACATACCACTTGGGATCGTGGCTTCCAATTCTTGTTTGGACTAGGTTCGATGAGTGAGGAAATCTATGGCGGAAACTAGCTCAGATATTGAGCCACTTTGCATTAACGTTATTCGTGGGTTAGCTATGGACGCTCCTCATCGTGCAAAATCAGGACATCAAGGGACAGCGATGGCGTTGGCCCCTCTAGCTCACGTCCTGTTTAGTCGCATTCTTCGCTACAGCGCTCAGCATCCAGATTGGGTTAATCGTGATCGTTTTATACTCAGTGCTGGACATGCTTCGATTCTTCAGTATGCGATGCTCTATTTAACTGGATTCGGTTTAACCCTCGATGACATAAAGGATTTCAGACAATGGGGAAGTCTTACTCCTGGCCATCCGGAAGTAGGGCACACGACCGGCGTAGAGGTGACTACTGGCCCCCTTGGGCAAGGATTTGCAAACGCA
>MDSZ01156749.1_pt1 | contig 16694 bp, 22 predicted proteins | sample 811201 | NCBI WGS metagenome assembly MDSZ01 (sample SAMN05326647, study PRJNA326480) | marine metagenome | isolation source: seawater | place: Indian Ocean: North | collected 2010
AAAACAAAAGGAATATAGTTTTAAAATAATTAGACATAAAAATAGTAAATATGCTTTCTTTAAAAAACTCCTTGAAAGTTTTAAGAAAAACTAATGCATTAATTGAAGGTCACTTTGTATTGTCATCAGGTTTACATTCACCCATGTATATACAATGCGCAAGACTACTAAGTTATCCACACTTATCTAAATCAATTTGCAACTCATTAGCAAAAAAAATTAAAAATAGATTTAAAAAAATAGATTTAATATTATCTCCAGCGATAGGGGGTATAGTTATTGGTTATGAGATAGGAAGAATATTAAATAAAGAAACAATTTTTTGTGAGAGAGTTAATGGAAAGTTTAAATTAAGAAGAGGTTTTAATATAAAAAAAAATTCTAAAGTTTTAATTGTCGAAGACGTTATTACAACAGGGGGATCTAGTCTAGAGTGCTCAAAAATAATAAATAAATCAAAAGCTAAATTAATAGGGTTCGCCTCTCTTATTGATAGATCTAATAAAGAAAATTTAAAAATTAAAAAATATCCAATCATATCTCAAGTTAAAATTAATGTTCCTACATACAAAAAAAAAAATATTCCTCTTAAATTAAAAAATATTCCAATAACGAAACCTGGTAGCAGATTCATTTAATGATTAGACTAGGAATAAATATAGACCATATTGCAACAGTTAGAAATGCTAGAGGTGAAAATCATCCAGATCCTTTAAAAGCAGCAATTTATGCAATGAGATATGGCGCTGACTCCATTACAATCCATTTAAGAGAGGACAGAAGACATATTAAAGACGACGATTTAAAAAAAATTTCCTCTATAAAAAAATTACCACTTAATTTAGAAATGGCTGCAAATAATGAAATGCTAAAAATTGCTATAAAATATCGTCCAAAATTTGTTTGTATTGTTCCAGAAAAGCGAAACGAAATAACTACCGAGGGTGGACTCAACCTGAAAAAAAATTTAAAAAAAATAAAATATATTTTAAACAAACTTAATGAAAAAAAAATACGAACAAGTCTTTTTATAAATCCAAATTTATCTGATATCAAAATATCAAAACAACTTAATACAAAATGTATAGAAATTCATACTGGAGAGATTTCAAACAGAATAAAAAAAAACTTAAATTACAAAAAACAACTAAATAAAATAAAAATTGTCACTAAATATGCTAACGAAGTTGGTTTAGAAGTTCATGCTGGTCACGGTATGGATTATAAGACAGCTCAAGTATTATCAAAAGTAAAGGGTATAAAAGAGTTTAACATTGGCCATTTTGTTATTGGTGAGTCAATTTTTTTCGGACTTAAAGAAACAATAAAGAAATTTAAAAAAATTTCAAAATAAATGAAAATTTTAGGTAATGGTGTTGATATAATAAAAAATTCAAGAATCGAAAAAGCTATTAAAAACAAAAAATTTATTTACAAAATATATTCAAATGAAGAAATTTTAATTGCTAGTAAAACTGTAAATAAGTCTAATTTTTATGCTAAAAGATTTGCAGCTAAAGAAGCTTTTATGAAAGCATTAGGAACCGGTAATAAATTCATAAATTTTAAGGATATTTCTGTAAAAAAACTTAAATCAGGAAAACCTAAAATTATAATTACTAAAAAAATTAAGGATTTTATAAAAAGACGATATAAAGTTAAAAAATTTAAAATTTTTGTATCTTTATCTGATGAAAAAAATTATTCAATTGCATACGTAATAATTAATACAGAATAAATATGAAATGGTTAATCGAAAATTTAAAGACACTATTTTATGCCTTATTAATTGCTATAATAATCAGATCATTATTGATCCAGCCTTTTTATATACCATCATCATCAATGGAGCCAAATTTATTAGTGGGCGATAGATTATTTGTTACCAAATTATCATATGGTTATAGCAAGCATTCGTTTCCATTTAGCCCTCCCATTTTTGAAGATAGGATATTAAGTAAAATTCCTGTAAGAGGTGATGTGATAGTTTTTAAAACCCCATCAGATAACAGAACTGACTATATTAAAAGATTAATAGGACTACCCGGTGATGTAATTCAGTTTATTGATGGAGATTTATACATAAATAATATGCAAGTATTGAAAACGTTAAAAAATAATAACGACAAACTTTATTGTGGTCCAAATGTTATTAATGTAAGTACTTTTGAGGAAAAATTACCAAATGGAAAATCATATTTAGCTTCATATAGAAATGATTTAAGTATTAGAAATACCGAGAAATATTTAGTTCCAGATAACCATTATTTTTTTTTAGGAGATAATAGAGATTGTTCAAAAGATAGTAGATTTATATCAGAGGTTGGCTATGTAAATAAAAATAATCTTGTAGGAAAAGCTCAGCTTCTTTTTTTTTCATCTGATCCAAGGATCGGAAGCATATTTAATTTTTTTAAATGGGCTGATACAATAAGGTTAAAAAGATTTTTTCGCAAAATTAAATGAAAAATAAAATAGTAAAATTGCAGTCAAATTTGAATTTAAAATTTAAAGATAAAAATTTATTAATAAAATCAATGACACATAAAAGCTTTAGCTCCTATTATAATTATGAAAAACTTGAATTTTTAGGAGATAGAGTATTAGGATTGGTAATCTCTAAAAAGCTTTTAGAATTATTCCCAGATGAAAAAGAAGGTATTTTAGATAAGAAATTGGCTTCTTTAGTTAATAAAAACATATGTTACGAAATAGGGATAAATCTAAAACTAGACAAATTTGTTTTAATAGGTAATTCAAAAAAAATTATGAATACTGCTTTAAAAAAAATTGTTTCTGATTGCATTGAATCATTAATAGGAGCAATTTATCTCGATAAAGGTTTTGATATTGCAGAAAAATTCATATTAAATAATTGGAAAAAATTTATTGAAACTTCTAATCAGACAGAAATTGATGCTAAAACAAGACTTCAAGAATTTTCATTAAAAAAATTTAAATCTTTGCCAATATACAAAATGGTTTCAAATACAGGTCCAAGACATAAACCACTTTTTAAAGTTACAGTTAAACTAAAAGATAATAGATTTTCTGGTGGATCTGGGTCATCAAAAAAAAAAGCTGAGCAAATAGCGGCTGATAATCTTTTAAAAATCATACAAAATGAATTGGCAAAATAAAGGATATTTATTATCTATAAATAAATATAATGAAAACTCGTCTATAGCAAATTTTTATACGGAAAATTTCGGAAAAGTTTCAGGAATAATTTTTGGATCTACATCAAAAAAAAATAAAAGTTATTTATTGATTGGTAATAAACTACATTTAAATTTTTCTTCAAAAAATGAAAATTCTATAGGAAATTTTAAAGTTGAGATTGATAAGGTAAATACTCCTTTCTACTTAAACAATCATTTAAAATTGCAATCAATTATTTATTCGATGCAAATAATAGATATTTTAACAGTTGAAAATCAGGAAAATTCCAAAATATTTGAAAGTATGGATAATTTTTTTGAAATTATTAAATCTGATGATTGGTTAAAAAAATTTATTTTCTGGGAATTAAATCTTTTTAAAAATTTAGGTTATGAAATTAATTTTAAAAACTATTCTTATGTCACGCGCACAAACGGTGAGAAAAGATTTTTTATAAAAAATAGTAATAAAGAAATTCCATCTTTTTTAGTAGATGATCCCAACAAAAATGTAAATAAAATAGATTTAATTAATGCCCAAAATATAATTTCTGATTTTTTAAACAAGTCTATTTTAAATGATGATAAAATCAATATTCCTTTATCTAGACAAAAGTTTATTGATTTAATGTCCTCACTATAAATATTTAATTATTTTATCAGCAAAATAGGTTACAATCGCAGATGAACCAGCCCTTTTAAAACCAATTAGTGATTCTAATACACTATTTTTATCTATAATTTTTTTATTTATTGCATTTACTAATAAACTATATTCACCTGAAACCTGATAAGAGATAACTGGTATTTTAAAATTTTCTTTTACGAGAGATATAATGTCAAGATAAGGCAAACCTGGCTTTACCATTACCATGTCTGCACCTTCTTTTATATCTAAAGCAACTTCTCTTAGAGCTTCATGTTTATTCCTAAAATCCATCTGATAGGTTTTTTTATCTCCTTTAAGTAATCCCTTCGATCCAACTGCATTTCTAAAAGGACCATAAAAACTTGAGGCATATTTTACTGCGTAAGATAATAATTGAATATCTTTAAATCCTTTTTTGTCTAAATTTTTTCTTATTTCACCTATTCTTCCATCCATCATGTCTGAAGGTGCAAGTACATCACAGCCCATTTCAGCTTGTAATAAAGATTGTTTAATTAATAATTTATTTGTCTCATCATTAATTATAATTTTTTTATTTAATATACCATCATGCCCATGTGATGTATAAGGATCTAAAGCAACGTCACACATTATTCCAATTTGATTTTTATATTTTGATTTTATGAATCTTATAGCTCTACATACTAAATTATTTTCGTTAAGTGATTCCTTTCCAAAGTTATCTTTCAATTTTTTTTTTGTATAGGGAAATAGTGCAACCATTGGAATTTTAAGTTTTACCGCATTATCTATTACTGGTGTTAGTTTATCTATTGAGTATCTAAAAATATTAGGCATATCCTTAATCTCAATTTTTTTATTATTTCCATCAATTAAAAATACTGGTAATATTAAATCGTTTGCACTCAGTTTATGCTCTTCTACAAGTCTTCTTATCCAATCCTTTTTTCTATTTCTTCTCATTCTTAAGCTAGGATATTTTCCAGTGATAATCATTCTCAATTAAAATTTAATATGCGGCAATTTTTATATGTATTATAGTAATAAATAAAGTAATTATTTGCTATGAACAATGTAACATCTTTAGACAAAATTAAAAATCAAAAATTTCTTGGTGACTTCCAGAAGCAAAAATTAAATTTTGATCTAACAAAACTAAAGCACGCTTTAAACGAAGTTTTGAAAATTAGAGGTTTTGACACTAGTCTTGGCATTCCACATTTTGCTGCTATTCCTTTAACACAAATTCCTGGAGATCCAAGTTCTATTAAGGGAAACAAAGCTCGAGGTGTATATTGGACAAAACCTGATTCTACAGGAATTGAAGTTTCAAGAGATGTTTCTATAAATGAAAGTCAATATACTGAATTTTTAAAAGAATTTGAACACACTTATTTTAAAGAGGTCTTTGACGAATTAAAAAAACATTATAAGCTAGGTAGAGTGAGGTTGTTACTTAAAGAACCAAGATCAACTTTGAGCTGGCATAGAGATCCAGAACCAAGATTACATATACCAATAATTACTAATCCTGGTTGCTTGATGGTTATAGATAAAACTGCTCAACATATGCCTGCAGATGGAGGTGTTTGGATTACAAATAATGTAAAATATCACAATGCTTTTAATGGAGGTGAGGAAAATAGAGTTCATCTTGTAGCTTGTGTTTTAGATTATAACTTTAATTAAATTGAGAAAAATTTTTATTTCTTCTGATCATGCAGGTTTTAATTTAAAAGAAAATATAAAAAAATACCTTAAGACAAAAAAATTTAAATTCACAGATTTAGGACCGTTAAATAATCAAAGCGTAGATTATCCAATTTATGCACATAAGCTTGCCAAGAAGGTAAAAATAAGTAAAAAAAATGTCGGTATATTGGTGTGTGGTTCTGGCACAGGTATGTGTATAACTGCCAATAAACATAAGAATATAAGGGCTGCACAATGTTTTAGCGCTAAATCTACTAAATTATCAAGATTGCATAATGATGCAAATGTTATAACATTAGGTTCAAGATTATTAAGTAAAAACAAAGCTTGTAGTTTTGTAAGTATTTTTTTAAATACAAAATTTGAAGGTGGAAGACACCTTAAAAGAATAAGGAGAATTTGAAAATGTCTAGTGAAGGAAAGTACTTAAATACTGAGTATCAAAACTTTTTTGAAAAAAAGCTTTCTGAAATTGACCCTGAAATTTCAAAAGCAATTGACGATGAATTAATAAGGCAACAAAATCACATAGAGTTGATTGCATCAGAAAATATTGTTTCACAGGCAGTTCTTGAGGCCCAAGGATCTGTATTAACAAACAAGTATGCAGAAGGTTATCCTGGCAAAAGATATTATAATGGTTGCGAGCATGTTGATGTAGCTGAGAGTTTGGCTATAGAAAGATTAAAAAAATTATTTGAATGTAAATTTGCAAATGCTCAACCCCACTCTGGAGCTCAGGCAAATGGTGCAGTTTTTTTAGCTTTACTTAAACCAGGTGATACTATTATGGGATTAAGTTTAAATTCTGGTGGGCATTTAACTCACGGCTCAAAGGCTGCGGTATCTGGAAAATGGTTTAATGCTATAGCTTATGAGGTTGATAAAGAGACCGAATTGTTAGATTATAATGAAATTGAAAGACTTGCTTTAGAGCATAAACCAAAAATGCTGATTGCCGGAGGAAGTGCATATTCAAGAATTATCGATTTTAAAAAATTTAGGGAAATTGCTGACAAAGTTGGTGCTTATTTTATGGTAGATATGGCACATTTTTCTGGATTGGTTGCAGGCAAAGGTTATCCTAACCCTTGTGATCATGCTGATGTTGTGACTTCAACTACACACAAAGTTTTTAGAAGTGCAAGAGGGGGAATAATTTTAACTAATAGAGAAGATTTAGCTAAAAAATTTAATTCAGCTGTATTTCCAGGGTATCAAGGCGGGCCATTAATGCACATAATCGCTGCTAAAGCTGTTGGATTTTTAGAGGCATTAAAACCTGAATTTAGAGAATATATTAGCACAGTGTTAGCAAACGCAAAAATTCTTGCTGAAACCTTAAAAAACAACGGCTTTAAAATTTATTCTGGAGGAACAGATACTCATTTAATGTTAGTTGATTTAAGACCATTTGGAGTTAAAGGCAATATAGCTTCAGATAGTTTATCAAGAGCAAATATAACGTGTAATAAAAATGGAATTCCGTTTGATACAGAAAGTCCAATGATAACTTCAGGTATTAGATTAGGTTCACAGGCAGCAACTACTAGGGGATTTGGTTTAAAAGAATTCGAAAAGATTGGCGAGTTAATAACAAAAACCATAAATGGTTTGTCAAAAAATCCTGAGGATAACTCAAAAGTTGAGAACGAAGTTAGGAAAGAAGTTATTGAATTGTGCTCTAATTTCCCGATTTACAAACACTTAAGATAAATATAAGTCTAAATAATGATATGTCCATTTTGTAAAAAAGGGGAAACATCTGTTGTTGATTCTAGGCCTACTGAGGATGGAACTTCAATAAGACGTAGAAGACTTTGTAATTGTGGTGAAAGGTTTACAACATTTGAAAGAGTTCAGTTCAGAGAATTAATTGTTGTAAAAAAAAATGGAAGAAAGTCATCTTTTGATAGAGAAAAATTATCAAAATCTATTTATATAGCTTTAAAAAAGAGACCTATTGATACCGATACTGTAGAAAAATTTATAACAAACATTTCAAGAACTTTAGAAGAATTGGGTCAAAGTGAAATTTCTTCAAATACAATAGGCACTTTGGTGATGGATGGGCTAAAAGAATTGGATCCAGTAGCCTATGTAAGATTTGCCTCAGTTTATCGTAATTTTAGAGAAGAAAAGGATTTTGTTCAATTTGTCGACAAGATCAATGTTGTTAAAAATAAATAGTAACGATAAAATGTATATGAGACTTGCTTTATCTTTAGCAAGCGAAAGAATAGGATTAACGGGGACAAATCCTTCTGTTGGATGTGTAATAGTTAAAAACAAAGAAATAATTTCAATTGGTCAAACAGGGTATGGTGGTCGTCCACACGCTGAAAATGTAGCAATAAACTCATGTGAACAAAATTTAGAGGGAAGCTCTATTTATGTTTCTTTAGAACCATGTAGTCATTTTGGCAAAACACCGCCTTGCACAAATAAAATTATTAAATCTAAAATTAAAAAAGTGTTTTATGCTATTGATGATGTGGATAAACGTGTATCAGGAAAATCTTATAAAATTTTAAAAAAAAAAAAAATTTCAGTATTTAAAAATATTCTGAAAAAAGAGGCTTTTAATCTTTACAAATCCTATTTTTACAATAAAAAAAGCAAATTTCCGTATGTTACTGGAAAGTTGGCTGTTTCAAAAGATTTTTTTATATCAAATAACAAAAAATATATTACCAATAAATATAGTAGAAAATTTTCTCATTTATTAAGGTACAAAAATCAAGCTATATTAATCTCTAGTAAAACTTTAAATAATGATAATCCTAATTTAAATTGTAGAATAAAAGGACTAGATAATTTCTCACCTATAAGAATAATCTTAGACAGCAAGTTAAATATAAATATTAATTCAGAAATAGTTAATACATCTAAGATTTATAAAACAATTTTATTCTATAATAAAAAAAATAAAAAATTTAATTTACTAAAAAATAAAGGTATAAAACTTTTAAAAGCACCATTAAACAATAAAAATAATTTAGATTTAGAATACGTATTAAAAAAATTAAAATCTAAGAATATATTTTATTTATTGATTGAAGGAGGAAAAATACTTTCAAGTGAATTTATTAGATTAAAATTATGTAATGAGTTTTATTTATTTAAAAGTAATACTTTTATAAATAACACTCGATGTATAAATGTATCCGATTTATGTAGAAAAATTAAATATAATTATAAAAATAAAAATAATGTTAACACATATTTAAATAAAGATAGACTAGTTATATATAATTAAAAATGTTTAATGGAATAATTTATAATACAGGAAAAGTAAGAAAAATTGCAAAAAGAAATAAAGGAATAAACATATTTATTTCCTCGAATATAAATTTACCTACAAAAAAAATTGGCATGTCTATCTCATGTGATGGTGTATGTCTTACTTTGATTTCCTATAAAAAAAAAATTTTAGAATTTTTTCTTTCCAATGAGACATTAAATAAAAGTAAATTTAAAAAAATAAATTTAAATGACAAAATTAACTTAGAACTTCCTTTAAAAAAGGGGCAATTTATTTCAGGGCATATATGCCAAGGTCATGTAGATGCAACCGCAAAAATATCAAAGATATCGAAATCTGATAAAGCATATATATTTGAATTCATTATTAAAAGAGAACAATATAAACTATTGGTAAGCAAAGCATCAATCTTAATAAATGGTGTATCTTTAACTATATCAAAATTAAAAAAAAATAAATTTTATGTTTGGCTTATACCTCATACTTTGAAATTAACAAATCTTTCAGATGTTAATGTGGGTGATAATGTTAATATAGAGATTGATATCCTCTCAAAATATGTAAAAAAGTTTATAAATGAAAAAAGAAAAATTTAGTAATACAAAAAAAATAATTTCAGTGGCAAGATCTGGTGGAATGTACATATTAGTTGATGACGAAAATCGAGAAAATGAAGGTGATTTAGTTTTCTGTGCATCTGACGTTAACCCAAAGAAAATTAATTTTATGGCTAAAAATGGTAGAGGTTTAATTTGTCTTGCAATGGATAGCTCTCAAGCAAAAAGACTAAACTTAAGTTATATGTCTCCAATTAACAAATCAAGGCACCAGACAGCTTTTACAGTTTCTATTGAAGCAAAATCAGGCGTCACAACAGGTATATCTGCAAAAGATAGATCTCGAACTATAAAAATTGCAACAAAAAAAAATGTTAAAAAATCAGAAATTGTTTCACCTGGACATGTTTTCCCAATTATTGCAAAAGACGGAGGTGTATTAGTTAGAGCAGGTCATACAGAAGCATCTGTTGATATTGCAAAGCTTGCCAAAAAAAATTCTTCAGCAGTTATATGTGAAATAATGAATGAGAATGGAACTATGGCAAAAGGTCAAGATTTGTTTAATTTTGCAAAAAAACATAAATTGTGCATTGGCAAAATTGCTGATTTAATAGCATACAGATTAAAAAAGGAAAAATTAATAAAACTAAAGAAAAAATCTAGTATCAAAATCGACAATAGATTATACGACATTAAAGTATACGAAAATCTTTTAGATGGTGTGGAACATTTTGTTCTCATAAAAGGTAAAATAAAAAAAAATATAATTCCTAGAGTGCGTGTTATTTCATCTGACGTTGTGAAAAATTATTTAACAGAGCAATCACTTCCAAATTCTTTTAAAAAAACATTAAATTATTTCAAAAAATTTAATAATTGTGTATTAGTTTTTATCAAAGATACTAATCTTAAATCTGTATCGCAAACATTAAAAAATTATAATGAAAAGAAAAAAATAAGTAATCAAAACGACAAATTAATAAGAAACTATGGAATAGGTGCACAAATTTTGAAAGATATAAAGATTAAAAAGATGATCTTAGTTACAAGTTCCCTAAAAAAAGTTATAGGTTTAGATGGTTATGACATTAAAATAGTTAATCAAGAAATAATAAAATGAAAAATAAAATTCTCATAGTTGTTGTAAATTATTACATGGATATTTCTAAAAATTTGTTAAAAAATTCTATAAAAAAACTTAGTAATAATTATAAAATAAAAGTTATATATACACCTGGTATTTTTGAAATACCTGTTACAATCGCAAAAAATAAAAATAAATATGATTGTTTTATTGCCTTAGGTTGTGTGATTAAAGGTCAAACACCACATTTTGATTTTATTTCAAAATCTACAACTGATGCAATAATGAATTTGTCTATTCAAATTAGAAAACCAATTGGAAATGGTATAATTACTTGTTTAAATAAATCTCAAGCAATTAAAAGGTATAAAAAAGGTGCAGAAGCAGCCTCAGCAGTAATTTCTGTAATGTCTCAAAAGTAATAATGTTAAAATTTAGTAGTAAAAATAATCCTAGGGTAATAATTGTACAAAAAATTTATAGTAAAATTTATAATTTAGATGAAAATTTAGATTTTCCAAAACATAGATTCAAAAAATTTATCAAAGACGTAGTGTTTGGTACAATAGAAAGAGATGATCTTATTGAAGATGAAATAAATAATCATTTAGGTATGGATTTAAATACAAGAAAACTCGACAAAGTTTTTATTATATTAATTAAATGTGCAATTTACGAAATGTTATATAAACCAAACACATCTTTAAAAATTATTATTAAGGAATATTTAAATGCATCAAATTTTTTTATCGATGATAAACAAACAAAATATCTGAATGCAATACTAGATAAAATTTCAAAAAAGATAAGAGTAAAATGAATGAGTTTGAGATTATTGGTTATTTAAAAAAATTATCAAAAAATAATTTAGGTTCATTAAATTTAAATGATGATATATTTTTTGATAAAAAAAATAGAATAGCTATTTCTACAGATACTTATAATGAAGGCATACATTTTATTAATTTTAAAAAACCAGACCTTGTAATAAGAAAAGTAATAAGATCGTCAATATCTGATTTGATTTGTAAGGGTATCTTTCCTAAGTATTATTTTATTTCTGCAAGTTTTAAGCAAAAAGATTTAGATAAAAAAAAAATTAAATTGATTGTTAAAACCCTTAGATCTGAACAAAAAAAATACGGCATACTTATTTCTGGTGGTGACACTACTTTAGCATCAAAAACATCTTTTACTATTACATCCTTGGGACTATCAGACTCAATTGTAAGCAGAAATAATGTAAAATTAAATGACGATATTTACGTTACAGGTAATATAGGCGATAGTTTCGTTGGATTAGGATATTTAAAAAAAAAATTTAGTAATAAAAAATTTAAAGGGTACTTTATAGATAAGTACTATTCTCCCAATATTCCTATATCATTCTGTCCTGGTATAAAGAAATTTGCAAATAGCTCTATAGATGTGTCAGATGGGTTAATTGAAGATATGATTAAATTAATAAATAAACAAAAATATAACTTTATTATTCATCTGAATAAAATTCCTATTTCATCAAAATTAAATTTTTTTATAAAAAAAAATAATTTAATTAAAGAAAAAATATTATTTCATGGAGACGATTATCAAACTATATTTACTGCTCCAAAGTCTTGTAGAATATCAATTAAAAATTACTCAAAAAAGGTGAATCAAAAGATCACCTTGATAGGTAAAATTGTAAGATATACAGGAAAAAATATTTTATTGAAGAATAAAAAGGCCATAAATGCCATAAATATTAAAGGATATACTCATATTTTATAAAACTTAATTATTGCGTTTTATTATCTATTTTGTATTGTCCGGTCTTTAAATATTAAGGATCTACAATCTATGGACACTTTTACAGAAACAATTTTAATTTACACAATAATAGCTGGTTTACTCTCAATTATATATGGTTTTTTTACTGGCAAAAATATTCTCAATTCAAGTTCAGGGAATTCTAAAATGCAGGAAATTGCTTCCGCAATACAAATTGGTGCAAAGGCATATTTAAATAGACAGTACAAAACTATCGGAATAGTTGGTGTAGTAGTGTTAATTATAATTAGTATAGCTTTTAGTCCTCTTGTAGGAGTTGGATATATTATTGGTGCTTCTTTATCAGGTATTGCAGGTTATGTAGGCATGTTAGTTTCCGTCCAAGCAAATGTTAGAACCGCAGAAGCATCAAGAAAAGGTCTAGAAAAAGGATTAGATGTAGCATTTAAATCTGGTGCAGTAACAGGCATGTTAGTTGCTGGATTAGCATTATTATCCATCGCAGTTTATTACTATCTTTTATTGAAATTTAATGTAAACGAAAGAGAAATTGTAAATGCTTTAGTAGCACTTGGTTTTGGCGCATCATTAATTTCAATTTTCGCAAGATTAGGAGGTGGTATATTCACTAAAGGTGCTGATGTTGGAGCAGATTTAGTCGGGAAAGTCGAAGCAGGAATTCCAGAAGATGACCCAAGAAATCCAGCAGTTATCGCAGACAATGTTGGAGACAACGTTGGAGATTGCGCAGGTATGGCGGCTGATTTATTCGAAACATATGCTGTTACTATTGTTGCAACAATGGTTTTAGCATCTATTTTTTTTCAAAATGATTTGAGTATGATGATTTATCCTTTAACAATTGGAGGTGCTTGTATCGTTACATCTATATTAGGAACTTTTTTCGTGAAGTTAGGTAATAGTAAAAATGTGATGGGTGCGTTGTACAAAGGTTTTGTTGCGACTGCTATATCATCATTAATTTTACTCTATCCTTTAACAGATTATGTTTTGGGATTTTCTACTGAATATTCTGTTGGTGACAAAGTATTTAATGGTATGAGTTTATACTATTGTGGAGTTATAGGGTTAGTGATTACAGGATTAATAATATGGATTACAGAATATTATACTGGAACAAGTTACAGACCAGTAAAAAGCGTTGCTAATTCTTCTACCACAGGCCATGGAACTAATGTAATACAAGGATTGGCAGTTTCTATGGAGGCAACAGCTGTGCCTGCGCTAATAATAGTAGCAGGAATATTATTAACAAATTCAATTGCTGGATTATATGGAATTGCAATTGCAGTTACTACAATGTTAGCATTAGCAGGAATGGTTGTGGCATTGGACGCCTACGGTCCAGTAACTGATAATGCAGGGGGAATAGCTGAAATGTCTAAATTACCAAACAATGTTAGAAAAACTACTGATGCACTAGACGCTGTTGGAAATACAACCAAGGCTGTGACAAAGGGATATGCTATTGGATCTGCAGGTTTAGGAGCTCTAGTTTTATTTGCAGCTTATACAGAGGATATAAAACATTTTTCAAAAGAGGTAGGATCAAATTTAGAGGGAATAATTGTTACTTTTGATTTGTCTAATCCTTATGTGGTTGTTGGTCTTCTAATAGGAGGGATGTTGCCATACCTTTTTGGCTCTATGGGAATGCAAGCTGTAGGTAGAGCAGGTGGTGCAGTTGTTATAGAAGTGAGAAGACAATTTAAAAAATTTCCTGGTATTATGAAAAAAACTCAAAAACCTGATTACGCAAAACTTGTTGATCTATTAACAGTTGCCGCGATAAAAGAAATGATTTTGCCTTCTCTTTTGCCTGTATTGTCACCGATAGTTTTATATTTTATTATTTATTCTATAGGCGGACAAGTTGCAGCTCTTGCATCTGTTGAAGCTATGTTATTAGGAGTTATTATAACAGGTTTATTCGTAGCAGTGTCTATGACTGCAGGTGGTGGTGCTTGGGATAATGCGAAAAAGTATATTGAAGACGGAAATTTTGGTGGTAAAGGGTCAGAAGCTCATAAAGCAGCTGTAACAGGTGATACTGTTGGTGATCCATATAAGGATACAGCTGGCCCAGCGGTTAACCCAATGATCAAAATTACTAATATTGTAGCTTTGTTGCTATTAGCAGTCATTGCCGGTTAAATTTATCTCTCTAAATTTCTTCTTTTTGTGGGACTATTAATTTTTTCTCTTAAACTTGTGAGAACATTATACATATAAGAGTCTTTAGAATAGCTGCTTAAAGTTTTATCTTTGCTGAATTTTAATTCGTTCATATTATCTAAATTCACCAGGGTTTTTTCTTTAAGTAGACCATCACTTTTAATTTTAATTATTAGAGCGTTATTTTTAACAGTTTTTCTATTACCTAATCTAAAAATAGAGGTGCTAGATTTTTTTCTCTCAATATATATCCAAATATTTTCATCAAATTCACTCTTTAAAGACGGAGGGCCCAAAATTTTGATTATATCATTTTTATTTGATTGATTCTCAATCAATTCTTTTGATTTTAAATCTATAAAACTTACACCGTGATTACTTATTACTTTATTAGTTGCACAACTTGATATAAGAATTAAGGCAACAAGCAAAAATTTAAACATATGGATATTAAATATATTAATATTTACAACAATTTAATAAAATTAACTAGAAATAAATCTTTTTATGAGAATATTAAGGTTAATGAAACTTTTTCAATAAGATTGATTATATTTTTATTGCATTTTGCTTTTTTTCTCAAAATATACAAAAAAAATAACTCTAAAAAAACTATACAAGACATATATGATTTTATTTTTAGACAAATTGAATTATCAATTAGAGAAATAGGATATGGGGATGTTTCAATTAACAAAAAAATGAAAGATTATTTGAATATTTTTTATAAGTTAATAGAAAATATTGACAAATGGGGCGAGTTAAATTCTTCAGAAAAGAAGTTTTTTTTTAGTGAATATATTGATAATTCAGTAAATTCTGGTTTTTTTATTAGCTATTTTAATAATTATGAATTATTTTTAGAAAAAAACTCTTTAAATTCCTTTTCAAAAGATATATTAGAAATAAAATTTTAATTATGGCTGTACCTAAACGAAAAACAACTAAGTCTAGATCTGGTAAGAGAAGATCTCATATAAAAATTAGTCCAAAAAATATTATAGAAGATAAGAAATCTGGAGAATATAGATTGTCTCATCATTTAGATCTAAAAACAGGTTTTTATAAAGGAAGACAAGTAATAGAGCCTAAAAAATAATATGTCTAATAATATTACTATTGCAGTTGATGCAATGGGAGGGGACAATTCTCCTGAAAAAGTAATTAAAGGTATTTCTCTTCATTCCTCCAGGTCTAAAAATATTAATTACAATATTTTTGGAAACAAGCGTCTTATAGATCCAATAATTAAAAAAAATAAAATTGATAATAATTTTGAGTTATTTCACACTGAAGATATTATTACAAATGAAGATAGTGCACTGGGTGCAGCAAAAAAGGGGAAAAAAACCAGTATGTGGCTAGCTGTTGAAAGTGTTAAAAAAAAGGAGTCAGATATAATTTTATCTGCAGGTAATACTGGAGCATTATTTATTATTGCAAAGCTTAATTTAGACATGATTGAGAATATAGATAAACCTGCTTTATCTGCTCTTTGGCCAAATAAAAATGGAATGAATATAGTATTGGATCTTGGTGCAAACATTGAATGTAATGAAAAAAATTTGATAGATTTTAGCTTAATGGGAGCGTCATTACATAAAGCCCTTTATCCTAATGAACAATCTAAAGTAGCTTTATTAAATATTGGCTCAGAAGAAATGAAGGGAAACGCAATAATTAAAAATACTTATAAACAATTAAATTTAAAAACTAATCCAATGTATGAATTTTGTGGTTATATAGAGGGCAATCATATTATGGATGGTAATGTAAATGTTATAGTTACAGACGGTTTTACAGGAAATATAGCTTTAAAAACTGCCGAGGGAACAGCTAACTTTATTACAAATGAATTAAAAATTGCACTTAGAAGTAATTTAATAGGAAAATTTTCGTCGCTTCTTAATATAAAAAATCTAAAAAAATTTAAAGATAAATTAGATCCAAGATTGTATAATGGTGCAATATTACTTGGTCTTAAATCACCAGTCATTAAAAGTCATGGTGGAACAGATTATATTGGATTTGCTAATTCTTTAGATGTCTGTGAAAAAATAATTAAAGGTAAATTAATAGATAAAATAAAGGATAATATAAATTGAAAAGGTTAAATTTAACAAAAAAAGAAATTATAAATTCTATATATATGCAAATTGGATATTCAAAGAAAATTGCAGAAATTTTATTAGAAGATTTTTTTGATTTAATATTAAAAAACCTTATAACTCATAAACAAGTAAAATTATCAGGGTTTGGCACATTCTTTTTGAAAGAGAAATCAGAAAGAATAGGTAGAAATCCAAAAACTAAA
>MDSZ01030517.1_pt1 | contig 16692 bp, 12 predicted proteins | sample 811201 | NCBI WGS metagenome assembly MDSZ01 (sample SAMN05326647, study PRJNA326480) | marine metagenome | isolation source: seawater | place: Indian Ocean: North | collected 2010
CTCTGCCGCTGCGGTTATACCTGTCGAGGTGATCGTACGACCTTCTATTATTATTATTATTATTATTATTATTATTATTATTATTATTATTATTATTATCATCATCATCATCATAATGTTGGTACTGATAGTCTCTCCCTCCTCCTCTTCCTTTAACTTCCAACGTTCTATTCTTAGATTGCCAATTTGCTCCTCCACTCCCATCTCCTCTCTTCGCATTCGCCGCATTGACCATATCATCCTCCGTCCCTCCCTTCTTCCCAAACTTTCTAAAATTCTTCCATAAACCGTGCATGCTTTGACTGAAGTCCACGTGTATCCGTCTGTCGTCGATCAACGCATTGTCCATCTTAAAATATGCCGCCTCGCACATCTCCTTCGTCTCGAAATTGATAAACGCATAACACAAGGAATCCCCGGTTCTTCGATCTCTGATCACATCGCAACTCGTCACCTTCCCGAAGCGACTAAAAATAATCTCCAAATCCTCATCTGAGGTCACTGGATTCAATTTACAGACGAACAAACTCTCCTCCGGCGGTTTCGCGTCCGCGTCCGGCAAATCCCCAATCATCTCCAAAACCACCGCCCTCGACCTCGCCTCCTGTTCTCTCGTTTTCTTCTCCAACTCAATCTCGTCCATTTCTTGCGCTGCCTCTGCGTCAAAATCATCTTCCAACCGATCATCCGGAACGGACCTATCTACTTTAGGACTTTCGTCCGGCACTTCCGGCATTCCTTTGGGATCCTCGAACGGGTCGTCCAAAACTATCGTGTGCTTAATCCGAATATTTTGCCACGGTCGTCCATTCTCGTCGCAATACGCTTCGTTTATGCGTTGCAACACGTCTAAACCTTCCACGACGCGTCCAAAAATGGTATGTTTCCCATCTAAATCTGGGACGGAATCTCTCGTCGTGATTAAAAACTGCGATTGGTTGGTATCTTCTCTTCCAAAATTCGCGCAGGACACCGTTCCAATCTGGTCGTGTTTCAACGCGTACAGCTCTTCTTGGTCCTTCTCCAAAGTCTTTACGATTTCGTCCGCGAAAAACCTTCTTCGGCTTTCCCCTCCTCCGTCCTTCTCCTCCTCTTCTCCGCAGCGGCACATGGAGTATATCGACGCCCCTCCTCGCCCCGTATTCGTCGGATCCCCGCTTTGCACCGCGAAATCTCGCTGCACGGAGAAGAATTTGCAATCGTTGTAATACTTCAGCGCGCAGAGTTTGAGAAAGTTCAGCGAGGCTTTCGGGCTTTCGCTCGCGAACACGTCGATCACGAGGTCCCCTTTCGACGTTTCCACGAGCACCGACATTATTATTTATTTCTCCTCCTCCTCGTCGTCGTCGTCTTCTGAATAATGCTCGTCTCTCTCGTCTCTCTCTCGTCTTCTCTCGCCAAAAGCCGAGACCGTTTGTGACGCGAAAGATGATGATGATGATGATGATGAAGAAAGTTTTTCTCTCTTTCGTTTTCCAATTACTTCTCTCTGTACTTCTCGAGAGTAGTTCCTTTTTTGAGACGACACACACACATAACGATATAGGTTTTTCGCACGAAAAAGTCGCCGGGGGGGGGTACATATACTACTCGAAGGACTACTCGTCGTCTGAATCGTCCTCAAAGTCGTCCTTGTTGTGTTCTACATCGAATCATTCATCGTCGTCGTCGTCATCATGGCGGACCAAGAGCAGCAACAGCAAAGTGCTTCTCTCCACCGAGAAGAACTCGAGCGCATGCTCTTCTTCGAGGAGGCGCGTCAACGGGCGGAGGCGGAACACGCGCAAAACCCAAGGGACGCGCACGTGCTGACGCGATGGGGCGGGGCGTTGCTCGAGTTAGCGCACTTCAGACAAGGCGTCGATGCGGTCGAGATGATCGAACTCGCGGTGACGAAATTTAACGACGCGCTGAAAATCGACCCGAAGAAACACGACGCGCTGTGGTGCCTGGGGAACGCGCTGACGTCGCAAGGCTTCCTATTCGCGGAGGCAGAGAAAGCGGGGGAATATTTCGACGAGGCGAAGAGCTGCTTCGAAAGAGCAGTCGCGGAAGAACCGGAGAATGAGATTTATAAGAAAGCGTTGGAGATGACGGAAAAAGCGCCGAGTTTGCACGCGGAGTTGCAGAACCAGTTGGCGGCGCAGCAGAGAGCGCAAGAGGCGGCACAGCAGTATCAGAGAGAACAAACGATCGGTGGTGGGAGTAGCAGCGGTGGTGGCAAAGAAGGTGGCGAGCAAGCGGACCCGGACGAGTTTTACTATTCGATGTTAGGGTGGGGCACGTTTGCCGTGATTGCGACGAGTTGGTTGGTGATGATGAACGTGCAAGCGGCCAGAGCGCAGACGTAAAAAGGGGGATTTTTTGTGCACGAGAAGAGAACGAGCACACAAAAGTCATAAAAAATAATCGAATTGCACGTTGTGAATATATAATCGTACCGCTCGCCTTCGGACGGTTAAAAAAAATCGAACGTTCACTCGCGTCGTCGTCGCGTTTCGATTGGTCTCTTTTGTCTCTCTTCTTTCAAAAGAAGGACGTTTTTCGACTTTACTTGGAAAAATTTGAAAATGTACCACGCACTTCGCGCATAAAAAAGCAGCGCATGCTACTCGCGGTCGGAGTCGGAGCATCACCACTGTCGAGAGTAACGTCGTCGCTGATTAGACATCTTTTTCAAAAGCGCGTTTCGTTGAGCAGCTCGAAGAATACGAATCGATCGAGACCTAGCAGTTCATCCACCGGGAATCGTTTCCAATCGCATAACAACAACAACAACAACAACAACAACAACAACAACAACAACAACAACAAACCAAACCAAACAGGAACAACCATGCCACTGAGTAAGAAACCAATGAAGATCGATCCAAAACAGAGAGGACTGGGAATGTTTTTGCAAAAAGGCGTGAACATCGCAACGCAAGCGAAAGGAGAAGGGACGACGACGCCACCGAAGAAGAAGAAGACAGTTTTAGAAAATGATGAGGCTGATGGTGCACAAAAACAGGCGAAAGATACGACGCCGAAAGCGGCTGCGGCGAAGAAGAAAACGACGAAGAAAGAAAAGTCCAACAAAACGACGCCGTCGAGACAGTCGGCTCGAAAAAGAGAGAAACCAGAGAAATTGGACGGCTCTTCGCCTCCGAAAAAACCGAAAGCGGCTGGACCGACCAAGTATCACGAAAACAGTCGGCGCGAGAAAGGGTATAAACGCGTGTGCGGTGTGGACGAAGCCGGGAGAGGGCCGCTGGCTGGGCCAGTTATTGCCGCGGCGTGTATTTTACCAGAAGGCGTGCAAGTAGAAGGGGTGGATGATTCCAAGAAGTTCAACTCGGAGGAAGAGCGGGAACTTTTATACGAAGCGATTATGGCAGATAAACGGATCGAGACATCTTATTGGATCTGTGATGAGAAAAGGATAGACCAGATTAACATTTTGGAGGCGACGATGGAGTGCATGAGGAAATCCACGGAGACGTTGCCAGGTGGCCCAGTGGATTGGGCGTTGATTGATGGGAATAAAATACCCAAAGGGTTAGAGGATAAAGCGGAAGCAATCGTGAAAGGGGATGCAAAATCGCAGTGCATCGCCACGGCTTCGATTGTGGCAAAAGTCACAAGAGACAGGATGATGCGCGATATCGATGCGAAATATCCGCAGTATGGGTTTAAAGACCACAAAGGCTACGGGACGAAATCACATTGCCAAGCGATCGAAAAGTATGGGCCGTGCGAACATCACCGCATGACGTTTGCACCGATCAAGTATATGGATCTTTCGAAGTACGAGTAACGCGTGTCTTCTTCGAAATGCGAACTTTGCTACGGGATTTATAATACACACATGTTAAACTAAACTATTTGCGTTGCTAATTGCTCTTTCGTTATATTCTTCGCCACATTTTCTCGACATCGTCAAAAGTTAAGTCGTTCCATCTCAACACACCCAATGCAGCAAATCCAAGGCCAAATCCAACATACAAAACAGAATGCGCGAGAGGCCTTTTGGGTCCAAGTAGTCGATCGTACGCGATAACGCCAGTAGCTGCGGCGCACACGCCGGTACCAACCAGTCTGCACTGATAGCACTTCTCTTGTTGCTTCTTCTTCTTCTCCATAATCTTCTTTTCGTTTTGATGAGGAGGTACGGAAAGTTCGTTAGATTTTCCAATTTTGCTCTCTTTATTTTCGAACGCATTCGAGAGGGATTTGAAGAAGGATAAGTGGGCGAAAGGGAGCGACGAAGAAGAGTGAGAGGAAGAGCGCGCGCTTACGTCCCCTTCTTCTGTCATGCGTTATAGGTTTTACTTGTGTTCGCGCGTAATTGTATAAAGTTTCTATTTACACGTACCCGGGTAGTAATAATTCACTCTTTTTCAAGTTTTGTGTTCGTTAGAAAGCTGCTTGTTTTCCATCATATGCGTACTCGAATCGTGTGTTGTTCCTTATCGTTGTTCTTGTTGTTGACCGTTCTCGATCAACTTTTGAATCTGCTGCGCTCTCTCGTGCTCCTCTTTCAATCTCTGCTCCAATCCTATCGCGCGTTGTCTCTCCAATTGTAACAAAGTGTATTGCTTTTCCAACTTGTCAGTGGCAGCGTGCAACGCTTGGAGCAGCTCTTTTTGTTCTACGCCGATGCAGGTATTGTCCATGCGAATGAGCTTGTTGCTTTCGCCTTCTTTAACCAAATTTTCCAGACCAGCTGGTAAGGGTTGAATGGCTTGGTTCAACATGTTACCGTTCCTGGTTTGCGCCGCTTTTTGGAGTTTTTGGATTTTTAAACGTTGGTCGATGATTTGTTGGCGCGCTTCGTTCAACTGGTTCAGGATGAGACTTTTATCTGGATCAACAAATTGCTTTTGGGGCTCAAATTGTTTTTGGGGCTCAAATTGTTTTTGGGAGCTTTTAGAATTTTTAAAACCTCGTTTCTTGTCGTGAGCGTCTTCCAACTCTTGTTCGAGGTCGGCAATTCGGCTTTGTTGCTTGACGACAATGTCGGATTGGTTGCGCATTTTTTGCTTCATTTCGAGCACTTCTTCAACTTGCGCTTCCATCCATTTCTTTTTGGCGTGATCGTCGTACGTGTCGAGGACGACCTGGACATTTAACTCATCATCCGGGTTGGCTGGGCCTTCGTCTTCGTCTTCGTCATCGTCTTCTTCGTCTTGTAATTCTTCCTCTTCTACTTCCATCGGCGTCTCTTTGAGTACTTCTCCATTGGCGTCTGCAGTTGCCGGCTTGGCTTCTGCAGTTGCCGGCTTGGCGTTGGTATAGTTTTCCGTCTTGACGTCCCCGGCCGTCGCCGGCTTGGCGTCAGCCGTCCTGACGTCCCCAGCCGTCGTCGTCGTCGTCGTCGCCGCCGCCGCCGCCTCCTGTTCCTTCTTCACGGCCGTTTTCTTCCTTTTCTTCTTCGCGTTCTTCTTGAGTCTTTTTTCCGTCTCTATCAAGTTTTTCATCTTATTCTTCAACATTTCCGGTTGGAGCTTCCCACCGGCGCTGTACGCCGATGCCGGAAATTTATACACCCACTCGCGTTCGAAAAGCTGCGCCAACTTTTCCGCTTGAATATACACGAGCTCGTCCGGTTTGTTGTATGTGAACGCGTTTGCAAAGACTAAGCGCACGTCGTTGGCAAACTTATCGGGATTGGCATCCGTATAATACGTCGTTTCGAGCGGAACGCCGTTTTCGTCCTCCGGTTCTAAGCGTTTGAAAATCGTTCCGAAATCCATCGGGTGCGAGATGATGTCCAAATAATCCGGAATATCCAAAGCGATGGGATCGACTTTTTCTAAAAATGGGAACGCGTTTTTATCGGTCATCAGTCTTTGTAAGATAGCTTTGTATCGGTTAATCGGTCTGTTCGCTTTCGCCGCGTTCATCAACTTGGAATCTTCAGTATCGGCGCCGGAGGCGTCTTCAACGTAATCCTCTCGGGCGGCCTTACGTTTTTTACCCAATGACAACTTTCCTTTCTGTCGCCCTGGTCGCGTCACCGCTTTACCGACGATGCGTTCTCGACCATTCTTCCCCGCCGAGCGTAAATTCTGAACACCGAAGTAATAATCGTTCATGCACTGCGTGACGTGTTTTTTCATGCGATGATACGCCATATCGGATTCCTTAAACGCTTGTTTATTGTGCGTTGGCTCTAAACAATCCGCTTCGATGACGCCGAGCATGTCCTTCATCATGGTATTCGCTTGTAATTGACTCGCAAAACGTTGGTACAATCGAATCAAACGATTCTTATTGTATATATGAAATCCGCATAACTTGGAGTTTTCTTCGATGTACCCACAATGGACGGTAATTCCGTACGCCAAACCTTTTGGTTTGTATTCTGGAAAGACGTAATACTCTTTCGTCAATCGAGAGATTGGACAGCGAGGAACGATCTTCTCCCCGCGCAAATAAAACGCACACCTCGGTCGCAAGTACAAAACTTCCATGTACGATCTCAACGAATAATCTTCCGGCACGTCTAACGTGGCTTGCTGCCCGTCTCGGTGTTGTTGAAACACCGGGCGTCGAGACGTGTTTTTGCTCGATAAGCCTTTGTTTTTTGCATCCTCCGTATCGCCCAACATGCGAATATCGTTCTTGACGGAAAAGTCAAACTCGTGCTCTTTTCCACCCTCGCCATTGCTATCACGTTTGCGCAAATTGAACAAAACCACTCTCGTGCCGTGCGAACCTTGAATTTTATCCATCTCTTCCAACAACTCCTTCTCAGATTTCGTGAAGCAATAATTTTCAATAATCGCCATGTTCGACGACCACTCTGTTGCATCTGTCGGCTCCAACGCCACGTACCTCTTACCCTCATCTTCTATCTTCCACGAGAACATCGGGATCAAAATATCGTCCGCTGCGACCGCGTCTAAAAACGTTTGCGAAAGCAACGCGCAGTGCGCCAATCCATCCTTCTTCGTCAAAATAAACGCGTCGTCTGCTAAACGCATCGATCCAGATTTGAAGCCAATACCAAACCGACCAACGTTCCCAGAGACGTGTTCTTTATCGGAAAAACCAAACGATAACATGTTATTCAAACTCGATCGATCCATTCCAACCCCATCGTCTTGGACCGTGATGCAATATCCGCCTTTATCTCTCGACGGGTTCAAGACGTACGCGTCAACTTCGACTTTCGTCGACCCGCACTCGCGATCTTGCGAGTTGTCTAAAAGTTCTGCTAATGCACCCAGAGGCCACACGTGCGACGTGGCATTACCTACACACGCACGCACGCACGCACAGAGTGCGACGTAAAAGAAGAGCACGCTCGCTCGTCAGTGCGAAAGAAAAAAAAAGAGCGCATTTCCTCGAACGCTCGGCGCGCGCGCGCGCGAAAGATGAGAGACGATTTTCAAAGAGAGAGAAGATACCCAAAAAACGTACTCTTCAACATCCTCGGATGACTTTTACTGTGTTCCATCATGCGTCTATCCGCGTTCCCGGTCGTCTCGAACGACCCTCCGCTGTTGGTCGCTTGCATCGCTCCGGTGGCGGCCCATTTTTCTTTGTTGTTTTCGTCGTCGTTTTGGTGGTCTTCTTCTTCTTCTCGGTGGGAGAGTTCGACGAATCGTTCCATGTCTTGCGTCGGCATCGAGGTGTTTTTGAGCCTCTGTCGTAAAGCGAAAAGAGAGGTGAGCGCGTTGTTTTTGGCGGGGTGCGAAAAGGTGCGCGAAAACGCGCGCGAAGCGTCCGCGACGCCCAAACGATCGCGTTCAAACCACGCGCGATACTTTTCTCCGTAGAATGCGCGAAGAAAACCGCTCGATCGCGCGTCGCGTGCGCCCTCCGTCGCGCGCTTCCCGGAAACACAAAGCGAGAGACTTGGGGACGACGCACCATTGTTAAAATATACGCGCTGTGAAAAGGTTTTGAAATCGCTTTGGTGCCGTCGGTTCGTTTTCGAGCGCTCTCGTGTAAAGTGTTGTCTTCCGTCGTTTCCGCGTCGTCGATTTTTTTATACGGAGTCGCGCGGTTGTTGTTTTCGCGTTCCTTCTTCGAGTCGGTTTCGGAGATCGGTCGTCGTCGGTCGCGCGGGGCGTTCGCGCGCGCGCGCGTTTCGAATTTAGCGTTTTTTGGACGAGATCGTCGGGAAGATTTATGTGTCGAATAAAACCCTAAACTCAACGTCTTATTTTTTTTGGGGAAAAAATACGCGAGTTCGAAAACCAACGAGGGGAGAGGGATATTCGGACGCACTTTGAGACGCAGAAGCACACACGCGCACACACGCGCGCATAAAGAGAGAGAGAAAATGACTTCGACTTCGACGACGACGAACACGAAGAAGAAGAAACGAATGAGGACGCGACGACGAAGAATTTTTTTTGCGAGCGAAGGAAACTTTCGTCGTCGTTTTCGCGTCGTTGTTTTCGCGTGTTTTTGGGTGCTGGTGTCGAAGGCTTTAGAGGAGAAGGAGACGTTGTTTTTGCCGAGGTTGGAGTTGGCGTCGTCGCCGTCGTCGTCGTCGTCGTCGTCGCGGGGAAGGCGAACGACGTTGGATGAGAACGAATCGCTCCTCGTTCGCGCGCGGTTGGAAAATGGAGACGGGTACGAGAATAAAGTGTACGTGAAGTTTGCGTTGGGGACGATGAGAAAGGGCGAGGAAGGTGACACAATCGAAAAGTTTCAAAAGATGCGAGACGATGGAGAATATCCGGACGAGACGGCAAACGATGGCGTGTACGCGGTCGCGGTGGACGTCAAGAAAGAACTCGAAGCGAAAAATGGAGACGTGGTTTTGTTTCGCGCCGAAGCGTGGAAGAAGGGGGACAACAGACCGTTGCGTTCGCCGAAGGAAGACGCGAAGAAAGACGACCGGGAGGTGTCCGTGGTTTCAAGGAAGTATCCTTATTACGCGGTAGCTATTGTGAGTGCGAGTTTAAAGAGCGAAACGACTTTGCCTGTTTTACACGTTCTACAAACGAACGAACAAGACATGACGACCGATCGTGGGACGATGGCGAAAGTTTTCTTCGATGGGAAGTTTTACGAAGACGTGAAAATACGTAGACGTGGATCCGGTCGAGACGAAGTCAACGTAGGCGTGGAGTTGCCACCAAAAGATTGGCCGAAACATAAGTTTAAGTTTGACTTTAAAGGCAGACAATTCGTGTGGAGCAAAAACGAGCCGGCGGTAGAGGAGTTCAATTTGAACTCACAATGGCAAGAGCCGGGCGAAGAGACTTACATGCGATTAAATTTAGCGAACGCAATCATGGATGCTGCGAAAGTACCCGCGCCAACGACTTTTCACGTGCATGTTCAAGTCAATGGCAAGTATTACGGACTTTTCTCGTTTGTAGAACAAATCGACAAGTCCTTTCTTAAGCGCCGAAAAATGTGGGACAAACAAAATTCTCTGTATAAAGCCGTGAACTGGAAGTACTCTAATCTTCGAGCGCCGAATCCGTCTTTATCGAAATGCCCGTGGGCGACTCCAGATTGGCCTCGACGATGGTCCGAACAAGACGGGTACTGTCCTCAAATTTGGCGGAAGAGTTATCCTAAAAAGTCCAAGACCGTAGACGATTTGTGGGATTTCACGACAAACATCGCGCGAGCAAAAAAATACGCCCTCGGTACGAACCAACAAGTGTATGCCGAGAAATTATTGTTCAGAATCTTAGATGTTCCGTCCGTGATTAACGAAATGGCTGCACAAACACTTATTTTGAACAACGACCGATGCGCAAAAAATTTTTACGTTTTTCGAAACGCAAGAACGAAACAATGGAGTCGTTTACCGTGGGATTTAGAAGACGCATTACCGGCGGATAACAGATATGGTCTTGCTTTGTGCCCCAAGCGCGATTGCTCTCCTAAAAGCACTCGATACTGCGTTTTAACATGCGAAAAATTCAACTCACCGTTATATTGCGATTCGGAACACCCTCAAGATATATTCTACTCTGAAGGTATCGCTCAAGAAGCTAAGAGCACGTACAACGAGCTCGTCAACGTCATTCTGAAAACTAATCGAACGAGAGACATGTACTTCGCGCGGTTACGGACGCTGATGAACGATATTTTAGGTACCAACTTTATCGAACGGTATGTAGCGAAAATATTGAAAAAGATTAGACAGGACGCGTTGAGAGATTCCGTGAAATGGAAAGTTGGCAGCATTCGATCGATCGATCAGGGCGTTTTGCAGTTGTTATCGCAAAGCGTAAAGTTACGAAGAGAACAGCTGTTCAAGACGTATTCAAATATGATTCCGAAGACGGTTACTGAACGAGAAATTTTGGAAAACGTGAAAGTAAAAGCGTTTTCGAATATGAACGATACTATTGGATTACGGTTCTGGATAGAAATAAAAAACAGTTTACTCGTAGCTGCGGACATTTCTGAATACTCAATTACATGTGAAAATGTGAAAGTTTGGACGTTTACTCCCGGCACCGTGTTAGATGCGCACCATTCGATATACGTCGTAGCCGATGAGAGGAACTTCTTGGACGATATCAGAAATGCAAACAAAAGCGGTGGCCAACAAGAAGAAAAGTACTTCTTCGTGCAACACGGCCACGAGAAACTTGTCAAGCAACTGGAAAAATGTTTGAAGAAGAAAAGAACGATTAGCCCTTTTGCCGAGAAGAAGGCGTTTTTCAACATCGAGCCGAGAGAGGTAAACAAAGAGCTGAAAATGCTCTCGTCCTCTCCGCTCTCCATCGACTCCTCGAATTGTACCGAACCCGAAGCCGGGCCGTGGGAAGAGTGGGGCGAGTGTTGCCGAGGAAGCAAATGTGGGGTCTATTGTGACGAACCCAGCGCCTCGAGAGGGCGTCGGAGAGAACTCAACTTTACCAAGTTCATCGACGAGCTTCTTCGAGAGGAGGAGAGCGATAAAACGAAACGACTTTGCTATCCGAGTTTAACAGCAAATTGGCAAGTCGATAAGCAATGCGGCGCGGAAAAGTGCGGAGAACGTCGTTTACCGTACACCTGTACGTCAGCGCTTCAATATGCGAAAAAAATAGATTCTTCTTCGTCCGATCTCGTCCTTTTCGGGGTCAGCAAATCTGAATCCGGATGGGATTCCTCCTTTTCGTGGGGAGTGAAGGAGCGAAATAATATTGCCATTGGTATCGACGGTCGCAAAGAAACCAATGGTAATATCGGAAGCGTCAAAATGCAGCTGTACGGTAAAGGCGCGTTCGCCTTGGGCAAAAAATTCAAAGACGGCAAACTCCTCGTTGAAACGTTTTCTCGATTCAACAACTTGAACGTTCTCGTCGCGAGAGAGCGGTACCCGCAACCTCTTCCGAGGCTCACTCTACAAATTGAATTTTACTTTTGGCGCGAAGGCGGCGTGTTTTCAAACAACGACGCGAATGTTATCTTCTCCTCGGAAGTGCGGTTCGAGGATAACACAAACGATGGATGGCAAAGCGGCTGTTACGACAAAGCGTTCGCGAGTTTCAAAACCGACTTCGTGCGAGGTGGTGATTCCAAAGGAAATCAGCGAGAAGCTCTCTCCGACTTTCTCCAAAACAGAAAACAACTCTTCGAAAGCTCCGACACGGTCACCGTCAAAGTAGTCGTTCGGAACAAGTCTCGAAAATCACCGCTCGTTCTATACATCGGTTCTGTAGCATTTGTCATGTGAGATTTTACAATGAATTACAAATTTACTTATTAAGCCACCACACCGCCTCCTTTCTTCGCTGCCACGGCGGCCCCAAACAACTTCCCTATATCCAATGGGACTCCAGTCAGCGCATATATCAATGCAAAGCCGCCGAACATGTACGCGAACGTTCCTAAAACGTTCACGCAAAACACCGTGAGCCCAAAAGCGTACGATTTTTTGTTCCCAGGGACGTACTTTTGGAAAAACTCAACCAACTTATCTGTTTTGGGACTGATGGCGACGCTAAACGCGAATCGAGCGGGCCTGATAACATTCTGTATCATCCACAATCCGAAATAAGAGCTCGCGAAAATCTTTAACGACTCCGTGGAGGTCACCGGGGACTGTCCTGTCGTTTTGATCGACGTATACGTCGCTAAGAGTAAACTGGAGACGTAGAAGAGATTAGATACGAACCCATAACTGAGCAAACAGGCGGAGCCTAAAGAGGCTATCGTCTTCTTGTCGATTTTGGCGGAGGATTTCCACCAGTCTTTGAGAGATTGGAGAGAGAGTTGAGCGCTTGTCTTCGTCGTCGTCGTTCTCGGTTTGGATCGCTTTCTGTTTTGCGCGGTTGCGAGTTGGAAAGTAATTCTCTCCCCTAAAGAGAATGTAGAGCTGAACTTTTCTGTCGATGTTGATGATAAAAACGACGACGACGACGACGACGAAGATGACGCGACGACGAACGATTTCGAACGGCACCGGCACTGTCGTCTCGATGGCGTCGAGGCGGTGGCAACGACGCCGGATACATGAAGAAGTCTCGACATATCTATTTTATGAAGAGGTCGTTACGATGAACGTGTTTTTTTTTGTGCAAATTTCCGTTGACGACACAAAAGTTCTTTTCATTCTAAAAATTGTACATCACTAAAAACGAGCGACCCGCACGCAAGCTCGCGAAGGCATCGCGGCTCGAGGAGCGGAAGAAGTAGGCTTACGCCGTCCCCGCCGCCTTTGCCGATTATAGCTCTTCTTGTTATTTCTCGTCATCGCCTCTTCTTCCGGAGGAGGATCTGGGAGATCCGCTCCCGGGACGGTTAATCCGAGTGCAGATGCGTTTTGAACCGGTTTCCATTTGACTTGGAGATGGTTTTCGGTCGGTTTGTTTAAAATAGCCTCAGCTAAGAGCCAACCCGAGTGCATTCCTGTCTCCACACTCGGGGACTGGTCGTCGGTTGTGAGCCAATCACCACACACGCCGACGGAGGCGTTAGTGTCCAGCAAGTACTCGGTATTCGCTACAGTCAAACCATTCGCTGCACCCCACAATTGCAGTTTGGAGAAAACGATATTGTTATTAAGCACGTCCGGAGCTATATTTAAGGTCTTCTCCAACTCGGTTACTAAATCTAATTTAACTTTATTCGCGACCGCTTCCGGAATGGCTTCTTGCGGACATTTGTTCCTTTTGCCGTATAAAGGAGTCGACAAAAGCGTAATCTCTCTCACTGTTTCGGTCTTCTTCTTCTTCTTCTTCTTCTTTTTCAAAGTGTTATTACCAATGTACGCTAAACGCTCGTTCTCTACCACGTGTGCGCCATCAAACGCGTCCAATTTTTGCATCGTCTCTTCGTCTAAGTTCCCAATCGCCACGTTCACAGACCAAATACTCGACAACACCAACTCTCGTTTCTTATACAAAACCTCCCTCGGTTTTATTCCAAATGAGGCCTTCAGTGCCTGCAAAATCTTCGGACTTTCATTCGCATTCTCCGTGTTCACCGCCGTCTTCATCAAATTAAACGCGCATTTACCATTGTGCGCGATGACGACAAAATCATACTCGCCCAACTCTCTATAATTTTTTCTCGTTTGATCTTGCGTGTTCGCTAAGACCCACTTCTTATTACCACATTTTCGCATGGAACCAACCCATTGCGGGCGCTCTATTTTGTTCTTGTTATCGCTCGCGACATCTAAAAATGAATCCTCTAAATGCCTGACGAACGCGCGAAACCCGTCGACGGAAGCGTATCTAACCAAACCGTCGTCATCAAATTTTTGCGCGTTATTTCCTGGCGATATAATCCCGTATCGATCGTTATCGATAACGTACAACTCGTTTCTATCAATCGCAGCTCGGCAATATCTTGAAAATGGCGTATTCTCGTCCTTCACGGAAAAATACTGCGCCGCGTGATCGAACTCGAAACCGGCCTTCGGATAAACTCTGGAAGATGCCCGTCCACCACAGCTTCGGTTTCCCGTGTCAAAGACGGTGATGGAATCGATGATATCGTTGCTTTCCGATAAACGCTGAGCGCACGCGAGACCGCTGATGCCACCACCGATGATGGCGACATTTTTACCCATGCGCGTGTCGGTGCTTTTTAAAGTGCTTCTCTCGCGCTGTGCTGAATTTGTGAAGTTACTTTTGTGTTACATGCATACACGTGTTCGTTATAAAATATGCGGCGAGCGAAAAAAGACGGGCGGTGTCATTCGAACGTAATAATGAATGCGTTTTTTTTTCTATTTGCATTACACGTTTCATCGTTGTTATTACAGAATGGAACAATCTTCCTTGCTAGGTGGTTGGTAGGAACCTAAAACTAGGTACTTTACTATAGTAATACTGTTATTATTTTTGCTACGCAGCGCTCCCGTGTCATTCTCTCGCGCAATCCTCTTCTTCCTCCTCTCGTCTCCATTTTTCTCTCTGGTCTTCATCTTTCAATGTCTCCGCGACGATTTTAGCGACGGTGTGATCGAACCCTCGTCGTTGCAACCACGCGAACAAACGTCTCGTCTTAGCCTCGGAATCGTCGTTTAAATATCGAGTAGATGAGCCGGAAACCCACTGCTTTCGAGCGGAAGCGAAGAGTTCGCTAGCGCGTTTCCCGACCCCCGCGCCTTCGTCATCTTCTGCACCAGAAACGTCCACGTCGGATTCGTGCGTAAAACGCAACGCGTTGTTATTATTGCTATGACCTCCACTACCAGTACACGCGTCTTCGTAATCCCTGCACACGTTCAACAATTCCTCCCTCAACGACCGTTCCCAATCCGCGTACACCTTCCACAACCCGTCTTCGATATCATCTTCGTTGACCCCGCGTTTCTTCAACTCGCTCGCTACTTTCCATTTGTTCCACCGGGATTGTCTCCATTTCATTCTCGCCCATTGTTCGCTGTATAATTTATCCGAGTGTAATCCTAACTGTTCGATTTCGTCCAGCGCCTCTCGCGCGTCTTCGATATCGTACCCTTTGTCTTCGACCAATTTGATTTCCAACTCTTTCTTCGTCCGAGGTTTCGCCGCGAGAAAGCGCAAGGCTTGCGACTTCGCTTTATCGACCGAAGTTTCTCGGAACCGCCCGTCCGGTCGCGCCGCCGCCGCCGCGGTCGTTGTTATTCCTCGCGCGTTTACCGCGTTTTTCAGCGCACGGTGGTCTCTTTTCGTTGTTGTTGTTGTTCTCTTTCGTCTCGTCGTCAACTTTGTCTCCTCTTCCTTCGACGCATCATCAAAGTCGTCTCCAGAGTCGTCCTTTTGCTCATCGAAGCCTCCAAAAAAAGCGGCGCTTCTTTGTCGTCTTCGAGCCGTCGTCGTCGTCGTCGTCGCCGCCGCTTTCAGCGCCGCCGCCAACGCCGCCGTCGCTCGGTTCGGGTGCTGCGGGGTACACCGCAAAGCGGCAAAGCGCATTTTTTATTTCGATTTTCTTTTTTTGATTTTTTTTTTTGAAAAAATTTTGTTGGCGGGAAAAAAAAGAGGAAGGAAAAAGAAATTTTCTTTGACAAACTGGAAAAAAGAGAGAGAGAGATTATCTCAACAACAACACACAACAGAGAAGAAGAAGAAGAAAAAAGAGGGAGAGAGAGAGAGAGAGAGAGAGAGGTATTACAAAAAAACCAAAAACTTTGATGAGAGACAAAAGACAGAGCAACAACAACAAAAAAAAAAGACAAAAAAGGAAAGGAGGAGGAGGAGGAGGAGGGATAAAACAAACAAAAAAAAAAAGAAAAAAAAAAGGGAGGAGGAGGAGGAGGAGGCAAAAAGAAGAGCTTTGACGACGTGTACGCGTTCTGCGCCACGAAACGCGTCGAGACCCCCACGTTTTTTGTGGTCCTTTTTACGTGCGAAAGGGAAAAAGAGAGACAACGACAACACGTTTTTGGATTAGTCGACCCGTGCCACACTTTATCTCGCACGCGACCACACCTACACGTACCAAAAAAGAATGAGCTTTACTATCTCCGCCGCACAAAACGCCTCGTCGCTCGCGTTTCGATCGACGTCGTCTTTAAAGACGAGCGCCGAAAAGCGCCAAATGAAATCCACGTCGCGTCGATGCGTCGTGTCCGCTGAAGTCGCTACGGTGGAAGCGGCGAAAGTCAAAGTCACCGACGTGAAAGAAACGCTGGGCCGAGGATTCATCTTGGTGGACATCCGATCCCCGGAGGAAGTCATGGAAACCGGGTCGAAGTTTTCGTGGGAGAAAATCCCGATCGCGGCGATGGATGATGATGGGAACCCGGTCTCCAACCCAGCCTTTTTGGCCATGATTAAAGAGAAGTTTCCAAACTCGTTGAGCCGAATTTTGTTGGCGTGCGACGACGGGACGTTTCGATCGGAGTTGGCGCACAAATTAATCACGGAGAAATTGGGATATTCGCAAGTGAAGATTATTGATGGCGGGATCGACGCATACATCGAGCATCAGCCGTTGACCAAAGAGGACAAGGTTAAGGTGAGAATGGTTGCGCAGGCTGGGAACGACCTTTCCGTGCTCGTGAACGGAGTGGATACCAGACAAGCCGGACAAAAGTACTATTAATTTGATAACATCGATGAGCGTGTGCATTTCCAGATGTCGAAATGCACGTGTATAAATGTAGCTTTTTATCTGTGTTTTTGTTTATATATATGTGATGTTTAAAATCTTTTGCACAAATACGTTTGCTATACACGCGCGAGCGGATTTTACTTTTTCCTAAATGAATTTGCAGGTCGTATTGTTATTATATTTATGTAATTTACTTCAATTCTCTCTCTCTCTCTCTCTCTCTCTCTCTCTCTCTCTCTCTCTCTC
>MDSZ01239968.1_pt1 | contig 16689 bp, 12 predicted proteins | sample 811201 | NCBI WGS metagenome assembly MDSZ01 (sample SAMN05326647, study PRJNA326480) | marine metagenome | isolation source: seawater | place: Indian Ocean: North | collected 2010
ACCAGGGGAAAGGGGCCCACCATCGGTCTTTTTGCCGAGTATGACGCCCTCCGCGGTACTAAAGAACCGTTTCATGGTTGTCAGCACAACGGCCAGAGTCCGGCAGCTTTTGCCAGTGCCGTGGCCGTGGCAGAGTTCATGGAAAAACGCAAGCTCCCCGGAACAATAAAGATTTTCGGAACACCCGCTGAAGAAATGGGACCCCCGGCCAAAGTGATTATGTTTGAGGCAGGTGTTTTTGATGGCACTGATCTCATCGTTCGCAGTCACGGCACGGGTGAAACGACGCGGAACAAACCGGGCTTTGGTGTCTGTTGTCTTAACATCAATGAAGTAAAATATGTTTTTGAAGGACGCCCAGCCCATCAGCGCAGTTCCTGGAATGGTCGTAATGCCCTTACAGCTGCTGTACAGTTTTACACCACAGTGGACCACCTACGTCCCTCATTCCGGCCGGAAGCGGTTATCCAAGGTGTTATCCCTGAAGGCGGTATTGCACCTAATGTTGTTCCTGACCGAGCTGTAGTGGATTACTACATTCGCTACCCCGATGAAGTTTACCTCGCTCATATGGATGCCATGATTGCCAATGCCGCCCGTGCCGCCGCTCTGGCTACAGGTACAAAAGTGACTATCGACAGATATGGTGAATACAGAGATGGAATTACGGTTGGTTCTTTGGAAGAGTTATCTTTTGCCTATGCGAAAAAACTGAATGCTCCCGAGATTAATCCCGAACCGCAGCGACCAGCCGGCTACGAAGAGACCGGTTTCGTTACAAGAAAAATTCCGGGCATCAGCGTAAGTGTTTATAGCTCGTCAGCACCAGGACACTCCTATGAGCGTTGGCTCGATTCCATGAAAGAGGTGGGTCACACCGGTTTCTTGCTGGATGCTAAAGTAATGGCAGCGATCCTTTATCACTATTTGACAGATGACGATTTCAATAAAACTGTGCATATGGAGCACAAAACCATGGCCGGGCTGTTCCAAGACTATCTCGATGCTCTGAAAGATGCATATAAAGATGAATTGGGAGATACGTCGAAATAGCAGATGAAGAAAGTTGATTATAAGAAAGAATTAAAACACCTTTACGGTCCATCCTCAAAAAAATTCGTCATAGTGGAAGTTCCTCCTATGAATTATCTCATGGTGGACGGGAAGGGCGATCCCAACACCTCAGAAAGCTACCAGCAGGCTATTGAAGCACTGTACGGTCTCTCCTTTACAGTAAAGTTTGATGTAAAGAAAAAGGGCCTCGGCCCGGATTATACGGTCATGCCTTTGGAGGGACTTTGGTGGATGGAAGGACGTCACGATTTTGATGCCGACGATAAAGATAACTGGTCCTGGACCTCCATGATTATGCAACCGGATCACGTTTCTGCTGAACATGTGGCCTCGGCCACATATCAACTCGGGGAAAAGAAAAATCCACCAGCTATGGACAAAATACAATTTGAGTCCTACCATGAAGGTCCCTCAGTTCAAATCTTGCACATCGGACCTTATGATGAAGAAGGTCCCATCATCACACAAATGCACAAGTTCATTGATGAGAACGGCTATCAGCTCCACATGAAGCACCATGAAATTTATCTTAGTGATCCACGAAGATCGAAACCGGAAAAACTGAAAACTGTTTTACGTCAACCAGTAACGAAGCCGTAACAATGCAAATTTGGATTCAGTGGCCACAAGGAGAAATCACCGCCACTCTTGAAGATACTCCTACCTCGCGTGCTTTATTAGATACTCTTCCCTTTGAATCGTCTGCCAACACTTGGGGAGATGAGATCTACTTCTCTGTGCAACTATCGGCTGATCTGGAAAAGGACGCTCAGCAGGTGGTGGATCCTGGCACTGTCTGTTTCTGGACGGAAGGGAACGCCTTGGCCATCCCTTTTGGCCCGACTCCCATAGCGGAAGGAGACGAATGTCGGCTGGTAACAGCATGTAATGTTTTGGGAAAAGTAGAAGGAGATCCTATAACGCTGAGTTCAGTCATTTCAGGAGCGGTAATTTCTGTGGAACTCTGCACAAATTAATCTGGCACTTTTTCCCCTCTATTAAAGGCAACTCATTTAAGCTGTGAGCCTTCGTGGTCTTTTTCATTTAGGAGTAATCTACATTGCCTGGGGCAGTACCTACCTCGCCATCCGGGTAGCTGTACGGGAAGGGGCAGGATTCCCGCCTCTCATTATGTCTGCCATGCGTGTGTTTGCTGGGAGTCTCATTCTTTTCGCGCTGGTAGCTCTTTTCCGGAAGGGTAGAATAATCCCGAAAGGAAAGGAATTAGCCGTGGTGGTAGCATCAGGTCTGCTTTTGTGGTTGGGCGGGAACGGTTTTGTAGCAATTGCGGAAACAAGAGTCCATTCAGCATACACCGCTGTTATAATTGGCGCTACGCCTCTCTTGGTGGCTATTATGGAATCACTCCTAGATCATCGTAAACCCTCTATCACTTTACTGGGATTCTTGTTTATGGGAATTGGAGGCGTGGCAGTTCTAAACGGCCCAGCACTTGCAAGTGGAAATCTTGGCGATCTGTGGGCTGCGGGAATACTGATAATCGCTTGTATCAGCTGGGGATTGGGTTCAATTATTCAAAGTAGAAATAAGACAGGAATGACACCTGAGGTTAGTTCTGCCTGGCAACAGATGAGCGGGGCTTTGGGACTTACATTGTGTGCCATCCTTACTCATGAACCTTTGCCTACCCCCACAAATGAAGCATGGATAGCCTGGGGTTATTTAGTAATCTTTGGTTCGGTGATCGCATTTACATCTTATGTGAAAGCATTGAGGTTACTCCCCACGAGGATCGTTATGACATACGCCTATGTCAACCCGGTAATTGCTATTGCTCTGGGATGGTTTATTCTGGATGAACCGATTACAGGATATACCTTAGGCGGGACGCTCCTGGTCGTTCTGGGTGTAATGGGCATTTTCAGGGAAAAGAAGCGTATTGCGTGACCATCAACACTTTTGGTTTGCTGACTCTGTCACTACATTCTCAGCGTAGTACAAGTGAAAGAAAAATTGAGGTAAAAAATGTTAAAACAAATTAATCAAATCACATGTTTTATACTTATATCAATGGTCTCTTTGGCCAGTTCAGAGACCAAACGAGCTATGACAATCGTTGATCTAATTAATGTTCCTTCTTTGGGCGATCCACGACTGTCCCCTGATGGGGGTCAACTGCTTTACACACTTTCAGAGCCCGACTGGGAAAAAAATGAGCGGATCCGCCACATCTGGCGAATCAACAGTGATGGCTCAAACCCAATTAAGATGACAAATGGTGAAAACGGTGAAAGTTCCCCCAGATGGTCACCTAATGGTTCTCTCATCGCCTTCATTACAGAAAGGGGTGAATCAGATGATGCTAATAATCAAATCTTTATCATCAGCAATCACGGTGGTGAAGCTGAGCCACTAACGGAGCACGAGACAGGCATTTCAAACATTCAATGGTCGCCCGATAGCAAATTCATCTATTTCCTGGCTAACGATGCTAAAAGTGACGAAGAAAAGAAGCGGGAAAAGGCTAAAGATGATGTTTTTGCTTTTGATGAAAATTATCAACAGAGACACCTCTGGAAAATATCCGTTGATAGTAAAGATAGCAGTCGAATCACGGAGGGTGACTTCTCCGTCACGAATTACAAACTTTCCAGGGATGGAAAAAAATTTGCTCATCATCGAGGGCCCAATCCACTGTACGGTTCGACCGAACATAATGAAGTGTGGACTATGAATGCTGACGGAACAGATGCAATTCAGATCACAAATAACAATGTATCTGAGCAAGGTGCTCAGCTGTCACCGGATAACACCACAATCTTGTTTACCAGTTTTTCCAACGAGGAGTTTGAGTTCTATTATAACGACAACATCTTCCTGGCTCCCGCAAGGGGGGGCAAACACAAACTGCTGCTGAAAAAGATTCCTCATGAGGTTGGTAGTACCACATGGTCTAAAAACGGGAAAAGTATCTACTTCACTGCCAATACAGGAGTCAGAACTGAGCTGTTCTCGGTTACGGTAAAAGGAGAAAAACTCGCTCAGCTAACCAAAGGTGATCATGCTCTTAGAAACTTCAGATATTATCCCAGACTTGACCGTTTTGTGTTCGGCATCGGTGAACAAACTAACGCCGGTGATATTTATACTCTTGAGAACAAACGTCGTGCCTCTCCGCAAAAAGTCACTAAAGTTTATGATTATCTAAATAATGAATTTCGCCTGCCGAAACAAGAAGCTATCCAGTGGAAAGGAGCAGATGGTGCTACAGTAGAAGGTTTGCTTTATTATCCTCTTGATTACGAGAAAGGAAAAAGCTATCCGCTCTGTGTCCAAACCCACGGTGGTCCGGCAGCTTCAGACAAGTTCAGTTTCGGGAGTTGGAGCAGATATGTTCAAGTTCTTACTTCAAGAGGATGGATGGTATTCAAGCCTAACTACAGGGGTAGCACTGGTTATGGAGACGACTATCTCAGAGACATGGTTGGTCACTACTACCGGCAGTCTCATCTGGATGTGATGACAGGGGTGGATCACCTGATCAATAAAGGTCTCGCTGACGGCGATCGAATGGTCAAGATGGGATGGAGCGGTGGTGGCCACATGACAAATAAGATCATCACACACACAGACCGCTTCAAAGCCGCTTCATCAGGTGCTGGTGCTGTGAACTGGATCTCCATGTACGCCCAGAGCGATGTTCGCATATACCGGACACCGTGGTTTGGTGGCACCCCCTGGCAAAAGGATGCGCCTATAGATGCCTACTGGGACCACTCTCCGTTAAAAGATATCTCGAAAGTGACAACGCCCACACTTGTTCTTGTAGGTGAAAATGACGTTCGTGTCCCAATGCCACAATCTGTGGAACTTTACAGGGCTCTCAAATCCAACGGAGTTCCTACTCATCTTTATGTTGCACCTCGGGAACCTCACGGCTGGCGAGAGTTGAGGCACGAACTGTATAAAGTGAATATAGAACTGGAGTGGTTTGAGAAATATGCATTGGATCGGGAGTATTCTTGGGAAGAAGCTCCGGTTGATGCTGATGATGAGCAATAGTTCAAATTCTATAAAATGAATAAAAAAGGCTGGTTATCCAGCCTTTTTTATTTTCAGTAGGACTTTCACATTTTTCTTTTTCGGCCACCGCCGTAAACTTGGTCATTCCTTAAGGAGAAATGTTGAACGGTTCTTTATTACCAAAATGATGGTAGCGGGATTTTTCTTTTTTCACAGACCGGATGCGGGCCGGTTTTACCGCAATGAGCGGAATAAATTCTAACACCACCTCATCTCCTTCACTCTTTTCACCTATAAATCCGTCCACCCTGTCATTAAATGACTGAGAAAAGTCATTCTACCTCTTTAACTGTCGTCGTTGGTTCCCAGTGGGGCGATGAAGGGAAAGGGAAAATCACCGATTATTTCGCCGGAGATTGTGACTATGTGGTCCGGTTCCAGGGGGGGAACAATGCAGGACATACAGTCATCGTTGAAAGTGAAGTTTATAAGCTACACCACATCCCTTCGGGCGTCCTTTACCCTCACCCAGTATCAGTCATCGGCAATGGTGTGGTTATCAATCCTAAAGGCCTCATAGAAGAGATTGAATCATTAAAAGAACGGGGTGTGGAACCAAACCTGAAGGTGAGTGACAGGGCCCATGTTATTATGCCGTATCACATTGTTATGGACGAATGCCTTACCGGCCATCAAGGTGATCTGGCAGCAGGCAGTACAAAACGTGGGATCGCTCCTGTTTATGCGGATAAGGCCTATCGTCATGGAATCCGCATGGGGGATCTTTTGGAGCCGGCCATTTTTGAAGAAAAACTCCAAAGAGCCTATCAGTTTAACAAAAAAGTAGTGACGCAAGCTTTCGAAGCAACATTTGATCTCGCTCTAGAAGATATTTACACCGATTATCTGAGCTATGGGGAAACGTTAAAAAATTATATATGTGACACACAGGTGGACCTCTATACGGCTTACTGCAAAGGAAAATCATTCCTGCTGGAGGGAGCACAGGGGGTTTCTCTTGATCTCGATCACGGTCTCTATCCTCACACCACAAGCTCCAACACGGTTGCCGGACAGATCAATGTGGGGACGGGCATCGGCTTTAATGGGCAGCGCCGCATTATCGGTGTGGCGAAGGCTTATGTAAGTCGCGTTGGTATTTCCCCGTTTCCCACAGAGCTGGATGGCGACGAAGCTGAACTGCTTCGGGAGAAAGGACAGGAGTATGGCACCACTACCGGCCGACCCCGCAGGGTGGGATGCCTTGATCTAGTTCAACTTAGGCAAGCGGTTCGTGTGAACGGTCTCACAGAAATTGCCCTGACAAAAATTGATATTTTGTGCGCCATGACTGAACTGAAAATTTGTACAGCTTACAACATTTCGGGAGAGTCGGTGTCAGAAATGCCTGGGAGCCTTGGCAAAATGCGCCAGGCTGTTCCGGAATATTCCACTTTAAAAGGGTGGCCAGAAATAAGCAAAAAACAGATTGAAATGTACTGTAATAATGGATACGAGGATCTCCCCAATTCTATTAAAGACTACGTCAGCTTTATCGAGCAAGCTGTGGACTGCCCTGTCACTATCATTTCCCTTGGGCCTCAGAGACACCAGACCATTGTGAGGTAACTGTTGAGTTTTGAGAATGAAACTTTCGACTTTAATGCTCTCTCGGACTCAGAAATTGAGTTAACGCTCCAAGATAACAGCATACCGCTTAAGGTAGAGGAAGCGCTCAAAATTCAAAATGAAATGTTGGGCCGGGCGCCATCCATATCAGAACTGATCCTATTTTCTATCCAAGGCTCCGAACATTCCAGCTATAAAAGCAGCCGGCCACACTTAAAGCAGTTTACCACCACCGGGCCCGATGTGGTTTTAGGCGCCAAGGAAGATGCCGGCGTGGTAGCGGTGGCGACAGATAGTGAAGGACATCGCTGGTGTGTGGTCATGAGCCACGAATCCCACAATCACCCTTCTCAGATCGTACCCTATGAAGGGGCTGCCACCGGTGTTGGCGGAAACGTCCGGGATGTTATGTGTATGGGTGCCGAAGTAATTGCATGCACCGATTCGTTCCGTTTCGGGGAAATTACCAGCAACAAAACCAAATGGATCCATGATGGCGTGGTGGCAGGCATTGCCGGTTACGGGAACCCACTGGGCATTCCCAACATCGGCGGGGACATTTATTATCACGAGGGTTATAACGAAAACTGCCTGGTCACGCTGGTGACCCTGGGCATCGTGCGGGAAGATCACATCATTCATTCCTATGCGCCGAATAATGCAGACGGCTATGATCTTATCTTGATTGGTAAACCCACAGACAATAGCGGCTTTGGTGGCGCCAGTTTTGCTTCTTTGGAACTGGAAGAAGAAAAAAAAGAACAGAACAAGGGAGCGGTTCAGGAACCCAACGCCTTCTTGGAACGACACCTGCTCAAATCCACTTATGCACTGTTTGACATCCTAAAAGAAAAAGAAATCATTGAACATATCGGTTTCAAAGACTTAGGGGCCGGCGGCGTGGCCTGTGCCAGTGTAGAGCTGGCGGAAACAGCTGGCTACGGATCTGAAGTCTGGCTTGACAAAGTCCACATCGGATTGAACAATTTGCATCCTTCCGTTTATCTCTGTAGTGAAACTCAGGAACGTTTCATGTGGGTTTCACCGCCGGAAGTGACGCCAATGATCGTAGATCATTATAATAAAGTGTTCGACCTACCCGGCGTGAGTGAGGGGGCGAGGGCATCTGTCATAGGCAAGATCCGCAACGATGGCCAGTACATTGTACACAACGGGGAGGAGAAAATTATAAACGCCCCGGCGGCGGAAGTAACAGAAGGCTTTTTGTACGACCGCCCTTACGAAGCCCGGAAACAACGTTTTACTGAACCAGAGATCCTAGAGCCTTCCGATTATAATGAAATATTACTGAAAATTTTATCCCATGAAAATATGGCCAGCCGGGAGCCCGTATTCGAGACCTATGATAAACAGGTTCAGGGAAGAATCCACACCGAAACGGGCCTGGCTGATGCAGGCGTTATGGCGCCCTTCAATTCTGAAAATTACCCGGAAGAAATCCGGAATGTGGGAATTGCTTTGTCCACGGATCACAATCCGCGGTATGGACTCATCGACCCCTACTGGGGCGGTGTGAATGCCGTAGTGGAAGCCATGCGGAATGTGGCGGCTGTGGGTGCTACGCCTCACGCGGTTACCGACTGTCTCTGCTTTGGCAATCCGGAGAAGCCTCACCAGATGTGGGAATTTGTGGAAAGTGTCCAGGGAGTGGCGGATGCCTGTCACGCTATCACGCTAAAAGACAATCCAGATGATGCCACCCCCATCATCGCCGGGAACGTGAGTTTTTATAATGAATCCAGTAACGGCGCCATCCCTCCTAGCCCTATTGTGAGCTGTCTTGGACGGCTCAAGGATGTAACCAAAGCAGTGCCTATGCATTTTCAAACATCTGACTCGATCTTGATCATGGCGGGCGAACGAAGAGATGAATTGGGCGGATCCGTTTTTTATAGTCTACATGATGAACTTGGAGCCAATGTCCCACAACCCAATTTGGAAGAAGTAAAAAATCAGATCTTTGCTCTCACGGACTGTATCAATGAAGGTTTGGTTTTATCGTGCCACGATATTGCAGACGGTGGTGTAGCCTCAACCGTGGTGGAGATGACATTTGGGAATGGAATTGGTTGCGATATAACGATTAACAGTGACCTTCCAACCGATAAAATTTTATTTTCCGAAACAGGCGGTTTTGTATTGGAAGTATCTCCGGAAAATGCTGATGCTGTTTTGTCTAATTTTTCCAAGTATGAATCGGATGTTTTTCAAGTCGGCACCACAGGTAGTAATACGATTCAAATAAACAGGGTGGTGGATATGGTTATATCCGATGCAAAAAAAACCTGGGCCAACGGCTTGAGAGAGAAATTGTAATGGGTAATATCGATTACAAATCAGCTGGCGTAGATATCGACGCCGGCAATGAAGCGGTGGAACGCATCAAGGATGGCGTGAAATCCACATTTTCGTCCAATGTGCTCACAGGTCTGGGCAGTTTCGGTTCACTTTATGACCTGAAGCCCATTTTGGACAAGTACCAGAATCCTGTCATGGTCCAGAGCATTGACGGTGTGGGAACAAAGACCATCATCGCCAGGAACCTGGGCAAATTTGACACCATTGGCATTGACCTGTTGAGTGCCTGCGCCAATGATATTTTAGTCATGGGTGCCCGGCCGCTCACCTTTCTGGATTATATTGCAAACGATAAACTGGATCCGGCTGTTATTGAAGAAATCGTTTCCGGAATGGTGAAGGCATGCCGGGATTCGGGTGTTTCCCTGGTGGGAGGCGAAACAGCAGAAATGCCCGATACCTATCTGCCCGGCGAGCACGATCTGGTGGGTGTTATTACCGGCGTGGTTGAAAAAGACAAGATCATTACAGGTGAAACGATTCAGCCGGGAGATGTTGTATTGGGGTTGCTATCCAGCGGATTGCATACCAACGGCTATTCCTTCGCCCGAAAGCTCTTTTTTGAAATTGGCGGATATGACGTGAATGACACCATTCCTGAATTGGAAAAATCGGTGGGGCTCACCTTGCTGGAACCGCATATTAATTATACGAATCATGTGTTTGCACTGCTGGATGCTGGAATTGACGTTAAGGGAATTGCTCATATTACAGGCGGTGGATTGGTAGAAAACATTCCGCGGATTTTACCGGACGGTGTTGGCGTTGAAATTCAAAAAAATTCCTGGCCTGTTCCACCTGTGTTTAAGCTTATGAAAAAGCTGGGGAACATAGACTGTGATGAAATGCGCCGAACCTTCAATATGGGTATCGGAATTGTGTTTATTGTTGATCCCCATAATGTGGATGCAGTGGAGAATGCCTTAGAAGATCTGACAACAGTTCATGAAATCGGTTCAGTGGTGAGCGGGAAAAAGGAAGTAGGATTTAAATGAGTCTCAAAATCGCCATCATTCAATTCCCCGGTTCCAATACAGAACGGGAAACGTTCATGGCCTGCCGACGTGTGGGACTAAACCCGATTGAATTTTTATGGAATGAACTGGCGGAAAAATTGTCGGACTTTGACGGGTATGTGATTGTAGGTGGATTCGCCTATGAAGACCGATCCCGTGCTGGCGTTATAGCAGCTTTGGATCCCATTATAAACCAGGTCAAAATAGAAGCAGCTGCAGGAAAGCCCGTTCTGGGTATTTGCAATGGAGCCCAAATTCTGGTGGAGAGCGGGCTTGTCCCTGGGTTGGATGGTCACCGTGTCGGCGTGGCACTCACCGATAACAAGCGGGTAAAAGGCGGCCATGTGATAGGAGTTGGCTATTACAATACCTGGGCAAACCTGCAAATGACTGTTCCACCCGAGCGATGCGCCTTTACTCATCACATGAAAACAGGTGACTGGATCAACATCCCTCTGGCACACGGAGAAGGGCGTTTTATTATTCCTGATGAATTGCTCTTCAAGTTAGGGGAAAATAATCAAACCGTTTTTTGCTACTGCGATGATGAGGGAAATATTGTAGATGAATTCCCCACCAACCCCAATGGATCCATGCACAACTTGGCTGCTGTGTGCAACTCAGGCGGGAATGTTATGGCCATAATGCCTCATCCTGAGCGGACAGAAAACGGCGACGCCATTTTTTCATCCATGAAAAAATTTATCGAAGAGGAGAATCCTATAACTGATCATACACTAACGTTTGATCGCCCCCATTATGAAGTGGCGAATTACAAATCCAACGGCGATGCCACCGAATGGGTCATCGACATGATTATTACTGATAATGAAGCAGCATCTGTGCAGAATGCTTTGAATCAGCTGGGATTTGATGTGGAAATTACACGCCAGACTCATTGGGAAATCGGAACAAACGGAAATAGAAAATCTGTTCTTCAGCAGATCGATTCCTCCGGTGAACTTTATAACTCAAATAAGGAATTCATCCGCAATATTTCACAGAAAGAGGACTGTGTTTCTTTACTTGTCCGTCAGAAAGAGGACATAAAGGGGAGATCGAAATTCGAATCGCTGAGAGAGCGCTTCGAAATAGATGGTATTACCCACCTCACACACGGTACCATCTGGAATGTGAAGATTGCAAGCGGTAATTTGGATACTATTCTAGGAGACATTTTGGAGACACACATATTCTTCAATCCGTTATCACATGACTGCTATAAAATACAGTGAAGGGTACGCGGATCGCATCCGCGCCGAAATGAATAATACACTCACCGAAACCAATCTGTCGGTTGGAGCAAAACGAAAGGGTAAAGTGAGAGATCAATACGATTTCAACGATAAAATCGCTCTTATCACCACTGATCGTCAAAGTGCGTTTGATCGTGTTCTCGCCGCCATTCCTTTCAAAGGACAAGTTCTTAACCAGACCAGTGCCTGGTGGTTTGACCAGACACAAGACATCATTCCTAACCATGTGCTCTCAGTACCGGACCCCAATGTGACACTGGCCAAGAAATGCGATGTTCTCCCCATTGAATTCGTTGTCCGAGGATACATCACCGGCAGCACCAGCACAGCCCTATGGACCGTTTATAATAATGGCGACCGGGAATATTGCGGGAACGCACTTCCGGAAGGACTGGTCAAGAACCAAAAGCTGGATTCCAACATGCTTACCCCCACCACCAAAGAAGAACATCATGACAGACCCATTGCCCCAGATGAAATCGTCAGTGAAGGGTGGATGACTCAAGAAGATTGGGACTTTTGCAGTCAAAAAGCAATGGAACTGTTCGCTTTTGGACAAGAGAAAGCAGCCGAACACGGTATGATCCTGGTGGACACCAAATATGAAATGGGTCGCGATTCAGGTGGTAACATCGTATTGATTGATGAAATCCATACGCCGGATAGCAGCCGTTACTGGATCACTGAGACGTATGATGAAAAGATGGCTGCTGGAGAAGAACCGCAAAATGTGGATAAGGAATTCTTACGGCTCTGGTTTGTGGACAACTGTGATCCTTATAACGACGAGACCCTTCCTGAAGCACCGGAAGAACTGGTAGTAGAGTTATCCAGTCGTTACATCTATTTATACGAGATCATCACTGGTGGAACCTTTATCTTCCCTGAAGGCAAGCCGGTTCAAGAACGAATCAACGAAAACCTGAAGGATCATCTATGAAAACTGTCATCATCATGGGTTCTACATCGGATGAACCCCACGCCAAGAAAATCACCGATAAACTGGATGAATTCAACATACCCTGGGAACAACATGCCGCCTCCGCCCACAAAGAACCGCTGAAAGTTCTTGAGGTCTTGGAGGCCCACCAGGGTGAAAAAGATCTGGTGTACATCACCATAGCCGGCCGATCAAATGCCCTGTCTGGTTTCGTGGCGGCCAATTCCGAACATCCCACTCTAGCCTGCCCCCCCTTTTCGGACAAAGCAGATATGCTTGTGAATATTCATTCCACCCTGCAGATGCCCAGTAATACACCAGTGATGACAGTGATTGACCCAGGGAACTGTGCTCTGGCTGTTAAACGAATCTTCGGTGGCTGATCGGCTAAACGCAATTTCTCCATTAGATGGGCGCTACGGCAGTAGCGTAAAAGATCTCTCCGCCTATTTTTCGGAATCGGCACTCATGCGCTATCGCGTCACGGTAGAGGTGGAATATCTCATCGCTCTTGGTCGTGAAAAAGGGATAAAGGAATTACAATCATTCACTAGCACAGAACAAACCAAACTGCGAAATATTTACAGAAATTTTAATGCTGCCGCTGCTCAAAAAATCAAAGAAATCGAATTGACCACCAACCATGACGTTAAAGCGGTAGAATATTTTCTTCAATCCAGGTTGAAAAAAGCTCTCTATCCATGGATTCATTTTGCTCTCACTTCTGAAGATGTAAACAATCTGGCTTATTCACTTATGTGGCGGGACGGATTAAAGCAGGTGTATCTGCCTGCTGTACAAAATGTTAACAGGGAATTGAAGAAGCTTGCGCGCCGCTATAAAAATTCAGCCATGCTTGCCCTCACGCACGGACAACCAGCTACGCCTACTACATTCGGGAAAGAACTGGCGGTATTCTACCATCGACTGGATCGGCAAATAGATCAAATGAGAGTCCACAAGCTGCTGGGGAAATTCGGCGGCGCAACAGGAACCTGGTCAGCACACAAAGTGGCGTATCCCAAAGTGAACTGGATACGTTTCGCCAGCTGGTTCATCAAGAGTCTCGGACTGGAACCGAATCTTGTCACCACCCAAATTGAGCCCCATGATTCCCTCGCGGAAAGTTATCATCAAATTGTCAGGGTCAATTCCATTCTCACGGACCTCTGCAGAGATATGTGGTCTTATATCAGTCGTGGAGTATTAGGGCAGAAAAAAGTGGCCGGTGAAGTGGGCTCCAGCACCATGCCTCACAAGATCAATCCTATTCAGTTTGAAAATGCTGAAGGGAATCTGGGCGTGGCGAATTCATTACTGAATCATCTTGCCGCCAAGCTTCCTATTTCCAGAGTCCAACGGGACCTGACTGACAGCACCACAATGCGCAATCAAGGTGTTGCTCTTGGGCACAGCACCTTGGCACTGAAAAATATTTTGAATGGTCTCGGTCGTATCTCTGTTAACAGATCTTATTTGTCAGCCGAACTGGACCAGCACTGGGAAGTGTTGGCTGAAGCGGTTCAGACTATCCTCCGAAAAGCGGGAAAACAGGATGCCTATGAGGGAATGAAGAGACTGACTCAAGGTCAGCAGGTTGATGCCGATTCAATAAAACAATTTGTGTCCCAATTAACCATCGATGAAAATGATAAACAGACATTGCTTAAGCTGACACCGGCCGATTACACCGGGCTTGCCCCAAAGCTCGCAGAGATGATCTAATGTGCGGCATTGTAGGGATCCAGGCACAATCGTCTGTAGCGTCTGAACTTTACGACAGTCTGATCCACCTTCAGCACCGAGGCCAGGATGCCGCCGGAATTATCACTTATGATTTCCGCATGCATAAAGAGAAAGGTCTCGGCCTGGTTCGAGATATATTTAATGAGAACAACATGAATCTTCTCACGGGTAACGTGGGAATTGGCCATACCCGTTACCCAACCCACGGCGGTTTTGGCCATGGTGAGATTCAGCCCTTCTGGACTGAAGTTCCTTACGGTGTCGCTTTGGGTCATAACGGCAATCTTGTCAACTATAAAGAATTGGCTGAAGAAATTACAGGTCGAGAGAAACGGTACCTCAACACTACCAGCGACACAGAGATTTTGCTCCACATGTTTGCCACTGCGCTGGGACAAAACGGGTCAGCAAAATCAGACAAAGCATTCTTTGAACAAATCTGTGGTGCTGTAAAAAGTGTTTTTGATCGAACCAGTGGATCCTTTTCAGTGGTGGCCGCAATTGTGGGAAAAGGACTTATCGCCTTCAGAGATCCAAACGGCATACGGCCGCTGTCAAGAGGTGAGCGAAAATGTGACAACGGTTCTGTTGATCACATTTTTTCCAGCGAGACAACCATGTTTCATTCCCTGGAATTTGAACCGAAAGGAAATGTAGAACCGGGTGAAGTCTATTATGTAAGTGAAAGTGGCAAGGTTTTCAGCAAAAAACTTGTGTGGGACGAATTTACTCCCTGCATTTTCGAGTACGTCTATTTTTCCCGTCCAGATACCATGATGAATGATGTAAGTGTTTACCGTTCCAGGTTAAGAATGGGTCAAAACCTTGCTAAACGGTGGATTGAAAAACACCCTGATGTCCTACCCGATATTGTTATCCCGGCACCGTCAACCGCTAACACTGCCGCCCTCTCCCTTGCCTACGAGCTGGGCGTCCGCTACTCTGAGGGGTTATACAAAAATCCTTTCATCGGTCGAACATTCATCATGCCGGGCCAAGCCGAACGGAAAAAGTCGATCCGGCACAAGCTGGTTCCGCAGGAGATCGAAATTCGAGACAAAAAAGTGATGATCGTCGACGACAGCATCGTCCGCGGGAACACAAGCCGGCAAATTGTCCGTATTGTAAGGGGCATGGGTGCAAAAGAAGTTTACTTTGTTACTGCCTGTCCGCCGGTGAAGAATCCCTGTTTTTACGGTGTGGATATGCCAACCCGGTCAGAACTGATTGCTGCCCAGAAATCGGTTGATGAAATCCGGGCCTATATCGGTGTGGACATTCTCCTTTACCAGGAAATCCCCGACCTGGTAGAAGCAGTAACCCGTAAAGGTGATCACAACATTGATCGTCCGTGCATGGCATGTCTCGACGGTTGGTATGTTTCAGGAAACGTGGACGAAGAAAAAATGAGCGAGATGGAGACCATGCGACTAAATGACCGCAACGGTGAATAACAACTTTCTGGTGGTGGGTTCTGGTGCCCGGGAGCACGCCATCTGCCGAGTTCTGCATCGTTCTCCTCAAGAAAAAAAGATTTTTTGTCTCGCCACAAACTTCAACCCCGGCATTGCCGAATTGTGTGACAATGTAACTACGGGTGATATTAACGACTCCGACTCAGTCACCTCGTATGCAGAGAAAAATGGCGTGGGACTTGCCATCATCGGACCGGAGAATCCGCTGGCCTGCGGTGTGGCAGATGCACTTTGGGAAATGAGTGTCAAGGTGGTAGGACCCAAAAAAGACCTGGCCCAGATCGAAACCTCCAAGGCGTGTGCCCGAGACCTCCTTAATGAATACAATATTCCTGCCTGTCCTGCATACAAGACATTTTCATCCATGAAGGGTGTCACTGATTATCTAAATGAACTAGGTGGGAATTATGTGGTTAAGTATGATGGTCTGGCGGGAGGCAAAGGTGTAAAAGTTTCAGGAGAACACCTCTATTCCCATGAGGAGGCTACTGAGTATTGTCAAGAGCTAGTGGAGAAAGGCGGTCGGTTTGTAATCGAAGAAAAACTGACAGGGCAGGAATTTTCTCTCATGAGCTTTTGCGACGGGGAAACTCTGAAACATATGCCAGTGGTCCAGGACCACAAGCGAGCCTACGAAGGAGATACAGGCCCCAACACCGGCGGCATGGGAACCTACTCCGATGCAAACCACTCCCTCCCTTTTCTCAAAGATACTGATATTGCACAGGCACAGGGAATCAACCTAGCTACGGCCGCGGCACTGAAAGACAAGTTCGGAAAGGGGTACAAAGGTATCCTCTACGGCGGTTTCATGGCCACCGCAACGGGGGTCAAGCTTATTGAATACAACGCCCGCTTGGGTGATCCGGAAGCTATGAATGTGCTCCCCTTGCTGGAATCAGATTTTGTTGCACTCTGTAGGGCCATTACTGACGGTAATCTTCATGAGGTTGATGTCAAGTTCAGAAACCAAGCCACGGTCTGCAAGTATGCAGTGCCTGAAGGATATCCTGACAATCCTGTGAAGGGCGAGCCAATTGATGTGTCCGGTATTGAAAATCGGGAGGTCTTATTTTACGCATCGGTGGATATAAAAAATGATCAGTTGATAGAGGCGGGGAGCAGAACTGTGGCAGTAGTAGGGGGGGCCAACTCTATTACCGCCGCGGAGCAAATTGCTGAGAGGGAAA